>Ga0315913_1008062_pt1 | contig 12537 bp, 14 predicted proteins | sample MpolsnodulesMG_FD_207736 | JGI IMG/M metagenome (GOLD analysis project Ga0315913, IMG submission 207736) | Medicago polymorpha root nodule microbial communities from Los Angeles, California, United States - small nodules | ecosystem: Host-associated > Plants > Roots > Nodule | place: USA... | reverse complement strand
TTTTTAAAACAGGTCCCTGCAAAAAAATTTGTTTCTGAAAATAGTCCCTGGAGGGACTATTTTAAAAAACAAAAAATTTTGCAGGGACCAAAAACAAAAAAAAAATTTTACAAGGACCAAAACTTAAACAGACCATATTTGCAAGGACGAGTGCAATATTTAAGCCTACTACGAGCAATACTCAGTTGTGCCGAATCATGTCAATGGATTCACTTTCCAGTATTGGCAAAGTATAATCTTTGCTTGTTCAGCAAGAAAGACAAGTTGCATCCTATTAGATGAATCCAAGCTTCTGGCCATATCAGGAAATCATTTTTATTCCAATCAAACCTTTAGCTTCCTAAAAAACTCAGGCCATTCCCTCCAATATATGAGAGCACCGTATCATATCCATTTCATCATACTATCATCTCGATTCTCGTATGCCACATTTATGAATTAAGTGATCATATTGTTTCACTAGTTATTATTTGAAATGTTGAAGTCTTTCATACAATGTCTTTTAGGAGAGATTTAGTGTGGTTAACATTCTTAAAGAAATGAGTGTGTTTGTTATTCTTTGTAGCTAATCTTTAATATTATCAAAGTATTTTGGTAAACGTAAACGAGCCTCTGAACTACAAAAATTACTGTGTTATGTAATTTTCTCAGTGGTGTCTACATATAAAGATCATTTGATAAGTTCGACTTTCGCCAGCAAAACAACAAGCTCAAAATCAAGTGGAGCTTGTAATCTAAAGTACAAAATCAAAACATGGAACCAGTTACCGATCAGTGATATGAATGAATACTATAAGATGGGTAAAAACAAAAGATATGTTCTTAAGTGTAGTGCCAGCTTCGAACTAGATCTCATAATTGACTCGAGTCTCTGCCAAATATGAATCGCCTTCCCCAATCAGATACCACCAAAGCTCTTGTTCTCCAGCTGACTAGTTTGCTGCATGTTTTTAGGAATCGTTAGAGGATGAGATAAAAGCTTATATACCAAACATTTATCAAGACTCTAGAATAAAGTTTACATTTATTGAATGTAAATACCTTACATATACCGAATACCACAACCACTGACTGCTGTGTCCAATTGAAACCCAATCTCCCGGAAGCTGAGCTGCTGTTTGTTCTGCCCCAAGAGGAGCAAACTGTCCAAAATGCGAGTACCTTTTGTCCAAATATATCAAATTGATTTAAATCTCATTGCATCAATTGTACACACAATTCTTATTTCATATTAACTAATCAACGATTTTATTGTATTAATAAGTTTGCAGTAGCAACCTGGGCTGCGACATTATGATTTTTGATATCTCAACTACAATATAATGCAAACACAACCAACCAAGGCCGCACCAGTCATACATATTTTACCAAAATTTTCTGCGATATCAAATATTGCGATAGCGATTGTTTCCACAATAGAAACTCAAAAGTTTGATGCCAAAGTTAAAGATTAAAATGGGTATTCTCCATACCTGAAGGCATGAAACTGATGGCGTCCTGTTCCCCTAAACCTTAGAGGGCCTTCTGGATATTTCTCACACAATTCCATGCGGTTGAAACAGTCTGCAAGATAAGCTCCTTGTTGGGCAGCTACCTAGAATGATTCAAAGTTGGAAGCCACAACCGAAACATATATAAGTAAAATGACCCTCAAGCTTTTCAGTAGGAAATATATATAACATTTAATTCATATACAATGAGTTAATATTTTTTTAGCGTCAATCAACCATAATGTCAGATTATTAAAAATGTTTGACTTCAATGGTATTTACTTCTAAAGTCATACATATGATTGGTAGTGATTTGCCGATAAAATTAAACTTTTATTTGTGTGCGCGCGTGTGCATGTACCACGAATGTACCTGAGCAGTTGCCGGTAGATTTTTCATCTGAGAATCAACTTTGGAAAGAGCTTGTTTGAAGTATTCAATGTCCACTTCTGTAGTAGGGCTTTCCTGAGATTTACTTAGCAAGGTGGCCATGTCTTTCATTTGATTCTTCTTTAAATAAATGTCCACTTGTGGATACCTCTCAATAATGTCACCAACAACGTTTTGAAATTCTTTAAGATCTAACATTCCGGAATTGTCCTTGTCTGCCTTGTTAAATATCACAGCTATATCTTCCTGCAGGTAAATCAGTATAAGAAAAAGTGTTGACTCAATTAATAAATGGTATATATAGACAATTACACACGAATAGAAGGTAAGCGGGCAAAAACCTGCACCGCTAACCTTTTTTTTTTATGGCAAAACCGATTATCTTAAACACACATCCATAGACCTAGCGGACATAACATGCTATGTTATATTTGTCGTTCGAGTACAAAAAAACTAGTGAAATTAACATTACTCTAGTTCATAGCACGACTAAAAAGATAACAGCAGTATTATTTTTTCACCTTTAATTACTAAAATTAAGAGTATTGAATGCATATATAGATTATGCATACCATAATTCTACGCTGATTTATAGTCGCACAATCACCTAGAGCATAGATATTGTTACACCCTTCCACCCTTAGCCATTCATCGGTCACCAATGCACGCCGATTAATCTATCACATAAACAATTCAAAGCTAACAAAATTGAATTGTGTCTGATACTAATCAACTTTGGAAAATTTTGAAAAATTTAGAGGAACACAGACACTATAACAAACCTGGCCAAGTTGTTTCATAAAATCGAGTATTTCAGGACGAGCACCAATACCAGTTGACCAAACTACCATTCCATGAGGCATAGTAACAACCTGACCACTACCTCTTTCTTTGGATGAGATATCTTTTTCACCAACTTTGACAACCATTGATCCCAATTTCACATCAATTCCATCTCTTTTGAACTTTTCTTCAGCAAATTCTGTTATTCTCTTGTCAAACCTACAATGAATCAAGAAATTGTTAATCATATGTTAACATTAATTTCACATGCTCATCTTCACTCTAATAATCCAAGTTATTTCATTTTAATAGCCTTCGTGTTGTTCAAAATTACAGTCTGCAACGACAATTGCATTTTTAATATAAAAGTTTTAGAGCAGAGGTCTCAGAACATCGTTATCGCAATTGCAGTTGTATTTGCCGATATTTCTCCACGATGTATGTGCAACCGTAACTGCAACCACATTTTAAAGCCTTATTATCCGAATATAGCTAAAAAATATTACATGTTTAAGATATGATCGCCGGCCTCAAGGAGAGTAATCTTGACATGGTTTATAAGAGAAGGATATAATTTAGAGAGATCTTCATGCACAAAATCATGTAACTCTGCAGCAAACTCGACTCCAGTTGGACCGCCACCAACAATTACAAAACTAAGAAGTTTTTTCTTCTCTTCCACTGGTACAGAAGGGAGGCTTGCTCTTTCAAAAAGGTTAATCACTTTTGTGCGGATTCTCATAGCATCTTCCACTTCCTAATTCAGAGAAATATAACAGTAATTTCAGCATATTATAACCATAATACTAAACTGCAATATGAAACTGCAATTGCGGCAACATTATAACAGTTTTAGAAGATGTGACAAAGGCATCATAACTGCAATTGTGGTTGCATTGATCACATTTGTATGCATTTTACCACAATCTATGAAGCACTGAAACAGACACTGAACACGACACTGACATTGACACGTGGACACCAATAATAATTTGAGAAAATGAATTATTTGAATGTAATCACATGTGTAGTAGTTGGACACAGACACGTCTTTGATCAGAGGTATCAGTGCTACAGAGACGATAATATAAAGGTTTGCATGGTAACCGCAACGAAATTACAATTTCAACATCATAACTGCAATTGCAGCTGCATCGATGGACATTTTTTGCGACTGCTTACCTTCAAGAAGTAGGCATGCTCCTCAACACCAGGTGTGTTAAAAGTGTTAGAACGAGCTCCCATAGCTATTACTAAGTAATCATAATCAATGGAAAATTCTTCTACACCACCAAGCTTTTTGTCTTGATTAGATCTACAGTAAACTTTGTTATTCTTTGGATCAATCTTATAGCATTCAGCTTCACTGAATTGAACATCTAAACCACTCTGTTGCAGGGCATAAACACAATCATCCTCTTTATTTTATATTCAACAAATAAAAATAATGCATGATTTGAAAATGGCTATGATATATATAGTATATATACCTTTCTGCTGATTTTTCGAATTGGTTCAATGATGCTTCGTGCCTCCACCGTGCCGCAAGTAACACTTGGTAACAAAGGAGTGAATGCAAAATAATTACGTGGTGAAACAACATGAATATCATAAGATGAGTTTTTCATGCTTTTTACAAAACTAGTTCCAGCCCAACCAGTTCCAAGCACTACCACTTTCTTTCTTGCTCTTTGATCACCATTATCACTATATGCTGATCTGCTATCACCATATGCAGCTAAACCTCCACCGCTGCAGTTAAAAAAAAACCATCACTTTGTATAAGAAACATTTTTTAAAGGTTGTATAAGAAACACTAAACATAACTCTCCTTTTTCTTACTAATACTAAAAATAACTCGTTTTTATGATTTTTGGTACAAATATTTGAAAATAAGAAATGTAAAAATGAAAGACGAGACGATTATGCTATTATAAGTGAAAATGAAAAGCAAACTAATTTTCAAACCAAACAAACCTCAAATTTGTTTTAGAAAAGTATTTTTAGTATTCTTTTTCTGATTTTAGTATTAATTAAAAAAATGTCACATTAATGTCTTCATTTTATTTCATGTCTTCAAAATTTTAAATATTATTTTTCAACTAAATTGTTTGGTTCAAGAGGTTAATGAACTTCAATTGATAAGAAATCAATTGGGAGTATCTTGTTCAAATTCTAACTAAAATATTTGTTAGTTGATTTTACAATGATCAATAAATTTCAAAATTACTTGTACATCAAGTAAGATCAAGATTGAATCCTTCACACACAAAAAAGTAAGATCAAGATTGAAAATCCATTGCATGCATTCTCCTCAATAAAATTTCAGGTGAAGAGTAATACATAAAACATTTGAAAAATTACTATAACAACATCAAGTTTGAGAATATGTTATTACCTGATGATAGTGCATACAACAACAGACTTAGACCAGGATGGATACTCATGGAAAACCCTAGAGGCTGTGTGATAAAAGGAAGACCAACTCATAGTGAAATCCTATCTAGTAAATGTTTCTTCTTTAATGCTTATTTTTGTGTTATACTTTTTACCACCTTGTTGATCTTTCTTTTGCAAATAAGATAGAAGAAAACAATGAGTGCATGCATGCAAAATCGGAAGAGTAACATATTTTTAGATATATGTGGTTCATTTTGTTTGTCTAATTAACACTAATTCAAGAAATGTAATACACTTGCCTCTTTTACATAGATCTCCAATGTATACGGAGTTGAAAAATATTGTATGGCCAAGAAGGATAACATTGAGGTCAAGGATAAGCTGCTAATGTTGACGGCTTAATTCTCGGATCTAAAAAATTATATACCAGTAAAGATAATGTAAGAAATCATGCAACGATGTGCCAAATTTTTGTCAAGTTATTAAAAAAATTGTTTAACTTATAATGCTTAAATGTAAATGACTTGAATGTTGAAGGAGTGGAAGAAATTAGAGGACCTATATTTGATCACTTTCAGTCTCATTTCCAATCAAAGCATGATGGGAGGTCGAGATTGGAATATAAGAATTTAGTTTTGATGCATTCTCAATATAAAAAGAATAAAAATTAACATTGTCAATAAATCACAAAATTGATTTTAAAAGTAATTATATTAAAGTCAAATATTTTTTTAATCAAAAAGTCAAGCATTTTTCTTAGTTGGTGAGTGGAAGGTCTAATCATTTGTGTCAACTGAGTGTCAAATGTTTTAAACAATTTGACGATTATGATTAATATATTCACCGTATAAAAAAACTTGACATCGACCGTGAAAATATTTAAATTAATTATGCCCATTTTGTAAAAAAAAAAATGGATGTGATCAACCCCTGTATGTATTAATTTGGAATTTAATTTAATTTTTTTTTAATAAAATTTTGGATTTTCATTTTTGAAAGTAAGATTACCTCTAGGTATTTTTCTTTAATTAATCATTCATATTTTTATTTTGTACAATGTCATCAGTCAATATTTAAATATCTTAAATTGTGACATAGTGGATATTAAGAAATATTTTTGAACTAAACTAGTTTTAAAAGTTTATGAATTAAAACATTCTTTTCTTAAATATACTTCTACATTTACAATACACAAATTACTCGACAGTGAAGGTAAAAATTGACTTATAAATTAATAAAATGACATGAATTCATATACATCTTGTGCAAATAACAAGGCTGGTAATGGCTCTCAAAGAAAATAAACAATGCTTGTAATTCTCTCTTAAACTGTTTCCAATCACTATACATTAGGTATTAGGTACAAGAATTAACAGAGAAAATATCAGGACTACACAACAATTCACACTTTATTTGTTTGTTTGTCAAATTAAACCCGACTCGAATCCCTCCCAAATACGAATTTTCTAGCCCAATCAGACATGACCAAATACCTTGTGCGCCAGCTCACTTGCTTGCTGCACATTGAACAGCACGTCATTGCTAAATATCGGTAAATATTTTGTATCTATAATATCGATATGGTTAACAAAGAAAAACAAGTAAATCGAGCTTTGCGTCATATACATTACCTTGCATATACAGAATACCAAAGCCATTGAGTGCTGTGACCAATGGAAACCCAGTCTCCAGGTAGTTCTGCTGCTGCTTGCTCTCCACCCAGTGGAGCAAATTGCCCAAAATGCTTATACCTTTTCATAATAATCAACCATCCTCTCACTCATTAGTTAGTGATTAAAGCAAGCAAAGTGCATTAGATCAAAATATCATCCTAAATTAAGTATATGTTCAACCAAGTTCATGTCAGTTTTACTCAACAAAATATATTTTTCTTTTAATTGGTCAAAATCTTCGATATTCTCACAGATGTATAAAATAAAAACACAATTGTTACATCTTGCTTGAACTACAGGTCTGAATTCTGATGTGAGAGATGTTAAAGTCAAACTCATTGTAAAAATGGAGTTTCAAGTAAATTAAAAAATGTTTTATCTCAAGAAGTAAAAAAGATCCTCCGTATGGATGTTAAGGTGTTTTCACACGCTTCAGACTTCACCTAAATGGATAGCTTATAAATTTATGCTTTCAACTTTGAAACAATCACTAAATCATGGGATACGGGTTATACTGGTTTCCCTTATATCCATTCAGATACAGCTTTAAGAATTTAAGTTGAGCCTAACTCATCCTACAAAACCGGCTTGTAAGGTGAGGGATACTTCCCACTCATAAACTCAAATTTCGACCATATCTCGTCCAATGTGGGACTCTCAACAACAACAGACAATTCTGCAATTTCCGCTCCAAAGGTAGGAAATATAGAAAATAATATAAGACATACAAAGAATGGGGTTTACCGGAAGGGACGAAACCGATGATGTCCAGATCCTGAAAATCGTCGAGGTCCTTCTGGATGCTCTTCAGTATCATCAACGCGATTAAAGCAGCTTGCTAGGTATGCACCTTGTTGCGCAGCAACCTATATATACCGATACATTAAAAATTTAAGCTATATAATACCATTTGACAGAAAAGTAGTCTGCATAACCAAGCATTCACTTACTGATGAAATAATTCATACCTGTGCAGTTGCTGGAAGAGTCTTCACCTGGGAATCTGCAACAGAAAGGGCCAGCTTAAACCCTTCTATGTCTATTTCTTTTCTTTCATTTCCTTGTGGGTCGTTCCACAGAACCCTCAAATCAAGTATATGTTTCTTATTTAGATAGTATTCAACTTGAGGATATCTTAAGATTACATCATCCATCACTTCTTCGAATTCTTCTACAGTTAAGGTACCGGAGTTATTTTTGTCTGCAGCCTTAAATATGTCCAAGATATCATCCTAGAAGCAGAGATAATAGGTTAACCATCAGATAAATAAATTCAATAGTGATCTGCATAACTATTAATTATAGCAATTAAGTAAAACTATATGTTTCCTTCAAAGAAAAAAAAAGTAAAACTATACGTTGTTTAGTTATTTAAAATAAAATAAAAAAATCAAATAACAGGCAAAATGAGGTTAATTGCTTCATCGGAGATTCCTAGCAGGATGGTCAAGTCCGTATTAATTTTGAAAAGGTTGCATATTAAGTAAGCTTAGAAGTTTACAAAAGAGACTGTTAAAGGCTTAAGAGGTACCATGATTTTACGTTGATTTATTGATGAACAATCACCAATGGCAAACACATTTTCACATCCCTTTACCCTCAACCATTCATCAGTTGCCAGTACATGCCTTTTAGCCTGCACATAAAGCAATCTAAGCTTATATGGATGTAATTACCAACATCATATTTAATTGTTATTTTCAGTGAACAGAAAAAACAATTAAATGCATATTGGAACTAACATAATTACTGAAGGAAAGTATTGGTCATTTTCATCAATAATACGTATGCACAAAACATGAAAAACAGATTGGAAAAATGCTTTTAAAAAATGCATGGAATTAAACAGCACCTGACCAATTTCTTCCATAAAATCCCTTATAACTGGAAGAGTAGAAATGCCAGTGGACCAGATAACCAATCCATGGGGCACAGAGCAAACCGCTCCCGTTGATTTCACCTTCATTGTAATTTCCTTGTCATCAACACTCATAACGCGGCATCCCGTTTGAACTTCTATACCATCTCTAGTAAATTTCTTCTCAGCAAATGAACTTATTCTTTCATCAAACCTACAAGATTGAAGATGATATTTTCTCCGAAGGGTGAGTTTAACAAACGCAGGTTTGAGAATATGAAAGATTCAAACACTGTCCGGACTTGCATAATGATTGGTCTTATTTGAGATTAGCAATACCGAGGCGGTCACACTATAACTAAAATGAATAATAAAATAAAATATACGATTTAGAGAAGGCACCAGAGTTTCAATGTTATTTTTAAATTTTAAAAGCATCAGAAAATAATTGAGACAGTTAGCATCTCTCGTACATGTTCAAGATATGATCTCCAGATTGAATTAGTGTTATCTTGACTTTATCTTTAACGGTTGGATATAATTTCTTCAAATCTTCTTGGATAAAATCATGCAGTTCAGCTGCAAATTCAACACCAGTTGGACCTCCTCCAACGATTACAAAATGAAGATTTGACCTTTGCTCCTCTTCAGATTGACTAGGAAGAACAGCCTTCTCAAGACAATCTATTACAGACAGTCTGATCTTCTGAGCATCCTCGACATTCTATAAGTGATTATATACAACATATTGGATTAGTTGCAGGAAAAAGAGGGTGTTGATGATAACTCTTGTTCATCAACAAGTTCAATGACTTTCTGAACCTCTTGATTAACCAATAATCATAATCGTGCACATTAAAAACTTAACCATTAAACAATTTTACACACATAAAAAGTAACCACAACTAAAGCTTTTTCCCAATATGTGGCGTCGGTTAAATGGATTAAGTAACACATAATCTCATGAACCTTTAAATCCAAATATATTTTGATGATTATACACAACAAATGAACTTACCTTCAGAAAATGACAGTTCTCCTTAACACCAGGGGTATTAAAAGTATTTACTTGTGCTCCTACTGCTACAACCAAGAAGTCATAGTCCAGAGAAAATTCACCACTTCCCACTAAGTTTTCAATATTAGACCGACAAACAACCTTTTTGTCTGCAGCATCGATCTTGACACATTCAGCCTCCCAAAATTTTATTTCTCCATTTCTCTACAATGGGAAAAAACAAAATAAACTCCATTATTAAATGATTAGACAATATACACTTGAAAAACAACATAAACCAGATAAAACTTTCAGATACAATCACAAGGTGACCATCTCAAGACACAAAAAGTCATTCGTCTAATGATCATATTTATTAGCTAAAGATCAAAGAACATTTAATTTATCATTACATTACATTAATTGTACATATGTGATCAATGCAGTTTTTGTTTTGGTTAAAAAGCCTAGTGGCTAGAATTTCACCCCTTAAGATGAATAACTGGGGAATCTCTGGTTCGAACCCTAGCCCCTGCTTATTGCAATGTCCCTACCAACTGAGCTATGCTAACTAGGACGTGATCAATGCAATTTTAAAAAAATCATATACAGTAGTAATTCATAGAAATCTAATTTTGCTTCTTCCACCTTTTTAATGATGTTTCGGACTGGCTCTACGATGCTCCGTGCTTCAACTGACCCACAAGTGACACTCGGTAATAACGGAGTAAATGCAAAGTAGTTACGAGGCGAAACAACTTGAACATCATATAATGAACCATCCAAACCCTTAAGGAAACTGGTAGCACCCCATCCAGTTCCAAGGACCACGATTTTCTTTTTTTGGGGGTGATGATCTTCAATACTACGACGTTCAGCTTCTGATTGTGATTCTGAGAGTGCTACCACACCTCCACCACTGCAATTTCCAAGGACAAGTGGATCCAACGAAATAGAAATATTTGTTAACTAAAAACTATTAAATACACCATAAGTACAGAAAAGCTTAATGCAGTTTTAGTTCCTCTATTAAGGCCATTATGAAATTTTAGTCCCTGAAATTTTTTTTGCATCAATTGAATCTCCCAATGTTTTTAAGTGGAAAAAATATCAGGTCCTTTTGTCTGTCATCTAATTACTAATATAAAATAACAATATGGCAAAAAACTTTTTTGATAAAAGTCATATAACAAGTTTATATGTGGCATTGGCATGACACTTTGTAAGTAAAGTGTCTACTTTTAACCTCTTGTGACTTTAATCTATGTAAATACATTACTTTATTCTTGTGACTTTAATCTATATAAATAAATACATTTGCTTTAATGTATGCAACTACTCATTTTAACACACTGTTTCCAACACTCTCTTTCGCTTTCTTACTGAGTGAAATACATACGGGTTCCACCACTTTACGTGGAACTCATTCCCAATGTGGTGTGACCTGCATATATTTCACTCAATAAGAGAATGAGTGTTGCTAGAGTTACTCTTATATATAATTAATTTATATTTATATTTATATTTATGTTGAAGTTGAGGGATTTAAATAGATTAAGATCATCAATTGATCCATTAATTAGAACTAATTCGTTCCCATGAGCTTAGCTCAGTTGGTAAGGACAATGCATAATATGTGCAAGGTATGAGGTTCGAACCCCGGATACCAAAATAAAAAATTAGAACTAATTCAGTAAAGTGTTATATCACATATATTGGATTGATAACTGAACCACAAAATATCAAAGTGAACTGATTTCTTTTCGGGTATTTAATTGCAGCAAAAGTTGTTTCAGGACCACAGATAGCATTTGTGTGACAAGACACTTTATAACTAACTATTTTATCTTATCTCCACAGATCATTTCAATCTATTCATACAAGAAAAATAAAAATGAATCATTTAAATCTGTTCTCTTCACAGAAGAAAAAAGAAATGATTGATATGAATTAAAATTAGAAATGTCCAAAAAAGTAATGGAGATTTGGTTGATGAAAATCCAGTTGCATGTTCTATTTCTATTTATAGTATTTTAGGAGAAGGAAGAGAAAAGTTAAGGAGAGAAAAGAAAGCACCTGATAGTACAAAGAAGCAGAAAGTTGGAAGAGAAAGGGTGAGTGCTGAGGGCCCTGGAGGCTTTGTTGAAGAAGGAACCAATCGTCATATTCACACAAATTTAACAATCAAACATAGCAAACACAAACAACTCCTGATTGGATCTAAACTATGAGAACTATACTTATTTACTGATGTTTCTCTTTCAACTATGGCTGCTGCTAACTACCACATTCATTGACGCGTGTATGTTAGTCCGTGTTTCACTATTATTGTAGTTATTGTTATTATTATTTATTATTTCCAGTTTTTATTATTTGTTAACGTTTTAAAACTATGAACCGTGTTTTTTTTATTGATTTTGATTATAATTAAAAATATAATCTTTTCAACAATATAACAAAAAAATTAATCTAATTTCTTATTTTATTTAATACATCAATAACAATCTTTATTGTAGAAAAAATTGCTTACAAGTATAATTGTGATAATAAAAAAGATCGTGGAAGGGCTCTGACATATTGTCACGGTCGTCCATTTTCATGTTCATGTGAGGTTGTGGTTCGGCAGCAGCATGGCGATCCTACTGCTTCTCATGAAATGTCAGTCATTAGAGTAGGTAATGGTAGAATTAACAACATCAGGATCGTGAATGATAAGGTGCGAAGTAGTGGAAGCAACAGTAACATGATTCAGGTATCCGCGGTGTTCTATATTACTAATTTTTCTAATCGCCTATTGTTTGTTGATTTAAAGAAAGGACTGGAGGTGTGTGGTATATTATTGGATGTTTATCTGTCAAGGTTTCGCAATGTTCATGGTCAGCGGTTTGGTTTTGCTAAATTTTTTAAGGTACGTGATGTCGAAAAATAGAAGAAAAAAAAAAGGTG
>Ga0315913_1008059_pt1 | contig 12539 bp, 8 predicted proteins | sample MpolsnodulesMG_FD_207736 | JGI IMG/M metagenome (GOLD analysis project Ga0315913, IMG submission 207736) | Medicago polymorpha root nodule microbial communities from Los Angeles, California, United States - small nodules | ecosystem: Host-associated > Plants > Roots > Nodule | place: USA... | reverse complement strand
AACTATTAATTTAAAAGGAGGCTTATATTTAGATTCCCTTTTTTCTCTTTCTTAATTGGTGCTTATACTAATGGATGAAAAGAGTACAATAATATATAAATATAAGATAGATGAAAGATGTGTTTTATTAACAACAATAATAATAATAATATAAATATAAATATGCAAATTATAAAAGGTGTGAAAAAAGGTGAATACATATAAAGAGAAAATTTAAAACAATTGTGATAGTTGTAAATAAGAAAATAAATAGGTAGAATATTTGTCAAAAAAAAGCAATAGGTATAATATATGGTGTTACTTTTTTTTTTTTGGAAAGAGTATATGGTGTTACTTATTAGTGTCAAAAAGAAAAGAAAAAAAATGGTGGAGCATATTCTTCATTTTCCATCTGAATCTTTTCTTATAATGACAAGGGAACCAACTTAGACACAAATGAGACAACCTGATAACGATGGTAATGATCAACAGCAACATCCCCGTTAGTTCCATCCAATATGGTTCCTGAAAGCAACTGCATGTGAGAGTCAAGTGACATGCTTTGGTTTCTATAATAATTTTTAACATATAATTTTAGTCCTTGTTAGATTAAAATTTGTTTAATTATACTTAAACTTTTAAAGTTTTGAATGATTTTTTTACAGATATGTTAAGAACATTATAAAAAGCTCTTTTATAAAAAATTAGAATTTTTTAGCATGTAATGAATTAAATATAAAAAAATTTAAATGTCAAAATTTTAAGATAAAAGTAATAAAAATTTGGATTAAAAAACAAATATTGAGCTCATTTTTTATGGAGGGACCTTTTATAAAGTTCTAAAGAAGTCTGTAAAAAATTGTTCAAAAATTTAAAAGTTTTACCATAATTAAATAAATTTTAATTTAACAATAACATAAACTACGGGCTAAAAATTTCTGTAGGAACCAAAACATTTTTTTTTTTTTTATAAGGACTAAAAACAAAATTGACTATATTTATAGGAATCAAAAACTTATTTAACTCTATATATAGAGAGGAAGTATAAGGATCGTTTTCAATCCAACATCCTAGTTGATGAATATAAATTATATAATCCAAACCTGTTTTATGAGTGAACACATCCCAATTATTTAGTCCCTTACCATCACTCAAGAATGCTCCTTCAAACTGCAAAATAAACAATTAGGCAATGTACAAATTACATATTTATATAAAAGAATAAAAAAAAAATCTTAATTGGACATAATGGCCATATATTCTAGTGAGGAATGAGTGAATTATCTCTTTTGTATTCAAACTTTACGACATGACAAATTAATCTCTAGAAATAAAGATTGGCAATCAATTTAATTCATCCATCAATAAAATCATTCAATTTTAATTATAAAATAGATACCAATGGAATCATGATACCAACTCCCAACTTAGCATATCTTAAACAACGTGCGAACTCACCTATTCCAACTTAGATAAAAGAGAGATTTGAATTGTTTGAAAACTTTAAATTTAAAAATTGATTTTTCATTCCATAAAATTAAAATATCAAATTATTCAAATTCTACAATTTTGAGTATCAAAATTCCCTCGATGAGAAAAGTTTGCAAGCTAAAATAACCTGATAGGAAGAAGATGCAGTTCCAAAGAGGAAGTTACGTGGAAATGGGGATGAACTTAAATTATTTTCTAAGGACACAAAACCATATGATCCCATGAAAATTGAGAAGAGAAAGCTTAGTACAAAGAGGGCATGAAGAAGTTGGAATGGAAGCTCCATGTTATGGGTGTTTGTGTGTTTGAGTGAGTGATCGAGACATTATATAATATGATATGATTGAGGGGTCCACGTAGGTAATGAGTGAGATCTTTTGCAAGTTGCATGAACCGTTGATAGTGAGCTGACACTGACCACAATCATTGGTCTTTCCCTATTTGGAGGATACATTGATTTTTTCTGGTTACATGAGGATGCATTGCTTTGTACACTTTTTTTTTTATGGGGGGTATATTGAATATGATTCATTGAATATAAAAGTTACAACCTTAAACTTATATTTGAACCCAAGTAAATAAATAGATAAAAAGGGAAACTAATAACAGAAGTGAGTTACATGTAATTGACTGTTAAGTTAATCTAACAAACAACTAGTTAATAATACATCATGTTATCAATATAGACATGAAGAGCTTGTCAAAAAAATATATACATAGACATTGCGAAAGAATAACAAAGGAGATGAATAGAGTTTCCAATAATATGAGTTATATGACACGACTCATCAAAATAAAGGATCACAAAGAGAATATGTAATAAATCTAAAAGAACTCTACAAACTAAGAAACATAGAGAGGTCAATAGAATAAACCTAATAACTTATCATATAACACCTCTTTTCAAACTCATGATTAGAGGCGTTCAAATTCAAAACAATCCAAAATAAAATTGTAAATCTATAAGAAAAACAAAAAATTGAATATAATTGGATGATTTTGGATGTTTTTTTTGAAGGAGAATGATTTTGGATGTTGTTTTCTAAAAACCGCTCAGATTGAATTTCGGATCACTCTTGAAAAACGGATCAAACCGCAAAAGTAAAAATTGAATACTTATTTATTCTTTTATTAGTATTATATATTGCATTTGTCAAAAAGATTTCCATCTTATACTTGATTGAGTTTTGATGATAACAAACTCACATTACAAAGGAAGAAAAAACCATGGAGGCACAAGATGAAGATGACGACTTTCAGATTATCTAGTGTGAATCATTATAAGTATGGTCTTTATCTTTGATTATTACTTTCAACATCTATATAACATAGAATGCTCATAAAATCATTTGAACTTAATCACAAATCATTTGATAAGTTAAATATAAGAGTTTGTATGAAGCAAGCCTTTAAAATTGTGAAAAACTGACCTTGAAGTATTTGTAATCGATTACATCATAGTGTAATGGGTTACCACATCATGTGCAATCAGTTACACACTTTTAATAATCGGGTACATACTTATAATTTCAAATTTCGAGGTAATGTCTTAGTGTAATCGGTTACCAGAAAGTGGTAATCGATTACAACATACATAACTCATTTTTCTGAAACAATATGATTTCAAACACGTTCCTTTTGACTGTGGAGCTTCTTTTAAGGGTTGTCTTGCTTCATGGACATTTTTTAAAGCATCTATAAATATATTTCAGATCAATACAACATAAAATCAACTTTCATATTTAAATATTCTAAGATCAAATATCACTTTCTCACTTAATATTTCAAACTTCGATTTTAGAAAACCTTGATTATATTTTCATATTCAAAAAGATTTTTGAGCATTAAGTTATATTCATTTGAAAAGTGATATTGATATGATACAACCATGCAATATTTTCTTCAACTATTGCTTGTAAGATTTTCATCACCGTTTGGTGGAAATTCTTGTTAAAGATAGTGGAGTGATATCTTGTTTGTTCGTGAAAATTTTATCAGAGGGTTTGGTGAAGAATAATTGTTGTAAAGATAGGCAGGTGTTATCTTGTAATTGTTAGGAAGGTTGCTAGAAAGGCCTTGGGGTGGGGCTTACTTTATAACAAAGACTCTAACATAGTGAAATACTTCACGGGATGTGGAGGCCTCGAGGGAGTGTACTACCCTTAGGTTAGAAGGGAAACCACTATAATTTCTGTGTTATTTTTCTCTTCCTTGCTCCTTTTATTTTTCCAGCATTCGTTCATACTTTCATCATAAATTTCCGAAAAAATAAATAGAACCTAAACATCATGAAAATAATTGAAAAAATCTTATAACCTAATTCACCGCCTAGGTTGCACTATGATCTTAGAGCATTAATCTACAACTCATTGGTTTTTAATATTACAAATTGCATTCATTTAATCTACATTATGACTACTTCATATGTTTCGAATATAATAGACCATTTTCATTCTTTATTGTTATTTTTTTTAATATATTTTATTTTATGTTATGTCTTGTATCAAACCTCTTATTTTACTGTGTATGTGCAAAATTAATATTAGTAAAAAAATTACATGTTTTATTTTTATATCTAAAAATCGATCTAAATTAAACCACACATATTTGGAACATATCGGATTAGATTTTTTTTAATTGGCCATAAAAACCGAATCAAAATGCGTGTGATTTTTATTTTGGATCAGCTAACTTTTTACCTCAAAATCGATTCAAACTGCACCATGAACACCCCTTACTCATAATGCATCAATGCGAGTTTATCAAACAAAAAATGAAAAACATATTGAATAACATAAACTCGAAACATCTAATTTTCTAACACTACTCCTTAAGCTAAAGTTTACTATAAGTTTTAAGCTTGTTACAAAACAAACCCTTAAAATAAACCAAACCAACTAATATCATAATCAACAGAGAGGAGCAACCAAAGTGAATAACCCTCAAAAGGGAAATCATCAGAGAAGAACAGCCAAAGAAGAAGCTGCGGTTGGAGATATGAACCATCATAGAGAAAAACTGAATTAACATCATAGATAAACAACCAAATGGACGAGCCAGGGGAGAGTAGCAACCAAATAGAAGAAAAGAGGGTGGTCAAAGAGAAGAACTAATATATAAAAAAAAAAAAGATCAACCAAACAAAAGAACAAATGACAAGAGAAAGAAACAATCATTCAGAAGAATCAATAAAGAGATAAGCAATCAAACAGAAGAATCAACAGAGACAAGCAATCAAACATAGAATCAATCAAACAGAAGAATAAGTAGGACGAGAATCGATCAAACAAAAGAAACAAAGAAACAATAGGAGGATCAATCAAATAGAAGAGAAGAGCAATCAAAGAAAACCAAATTTTAATATATCTTGGTGCTTACATTCCACAACAAAATTTTGTTCACGCCTTTCAACACAAGAAAATTGAAGCAAATTACGTCATTTCTGTTGAAAGTCAGTCAATTCCAATTCTTTAGAATTATCAGATCTTAAGGTTCTGATGCAAGCTACAAAATGGCTTTTAACCATAGTAAACATCCAATAATAGCTTGACGAGCCTCTGATTTATGCTTGAGAGGAAAAATCTGGAAATCTTGAATGATCATCCACCAAATTAAAGTCAAGAAAAATCTCTTACACCAAAAGTAGGGTGTCATAAGGGTCCCAATCCCAAATGTCGCAATGTAAAATAATAAAGGAAGAATCAAATATGTGATTATGAGATGGAAAAGAAAAATGACAAATTTTTTCAAGAGGACAAATTTGACATGGAAATTTTATTGCTTAAAAGTTTGAGAATTTTGTCAAATACTAACCAAATAGAATTTTCCATAAAGTGGCATCACTTCAAGCAACAACAAAAGAATTTGAAAAGAAATTACATATGTTGATGGCTGGATTTTTACACAGAGAAACTATCTACATCATCATCTGACAAACATATAAGACTTGTTGAATACTGCCCCTTCCAATCTTCTTGGAGTGAGAAGCTCCTGAATGAAAAAATGATTTTCGAAAAAAGGACAAGAAAAATTGTTAGCTAATAATGCACAAACTGATAACAAATTCATGTCAAGTTGAGGAATGCAAAATATAATAATTGATTGAGCTTAATAGTTACAATGGCAGTGAAAGACCCTAAACTTTTATTTGCAAGGTAGCATGCATATTGTGGATTAGTGAAAAGGAACTAAAAGAAGATAAAGAACATGTTATATATGTATTAGCATCAGAGTCAATGATCCAAAAATTATGAGGAATAAAAGCATTTAAAGGGAATGGAAAAATCATATTCATAGAAGCATCATGTGCAGGTTGTGAAAAGCAGCAAAAGCTTGACTTTAAAGACTATGCTTATGAGATGATTATATTCTTTAGGAGCAAAATCATATTACGCCTTTATGAGTGATAAAGGCGTAATTCAATCAAAGATTATCAAAGTGACTTGAATTTGGTATTCTAAGCACTTACAGAGAGAGAACCTTGCTACAACCTCATCAATCCATGCTTTAACTGAAAAATGGGAGGACTGTTCTAGTGCTCAGATAGTTTCCTGAGATCGTCCCATAATCACATTTTTTCTTCTTCTCTACTGTTCGAGCAATGCAAAACACTAATCATTATTTCTTTGGACAATGAATTCAGTAGAGAAGAAGAAAAAATTGTTATTACTACGTTGCCAAGCTATGAAATGGGGATTGCCAAATGCAAGTTAGGGAATAGATCCAACGATGAAACCGAATTTGTGGTTGCCAAGAAGAGCAATAGTCATTACTTTGCTCCAAGAACGATAATTGTTGTTGTCGAGAGGATGAGAAACTAGTTGGTGGTTGCCATTATCCCAAGTAAGGATAATGAAAGGATTGGCCTCCGCCCCTGCCTTTCATTAGTGTCTATATGAGTCATACTCAACAATGTGCTGACTGGTTAACTAAATTCAGGTGTACTTTGAAACCTAGTCACAAGTTCAGTTATAGAGCTCCAACCCTCCAAAGTATTTCCCTTTAATTCTTGGAGATGTCATGAAAATTGAATTTCTCTAGCCTTAATATTTGTTGTTGTTTTTTGTTTTCTTGCTTAGTAGTATTGTTTTCCCTCTCATCACACAATATCATTATATCAATTCAAATCTGTTTTGGTACTTGATAATGTTCAATGGAAATGACTTTACCTTATTAGACAACAGATTTTATTTTCAAGAGATCTTTTCTTATACTTTCAGCCTCAAGATGTACGTGCTGTAACATATCATTCATACTGAGGGCAGTTCATTCTTCATTACTCTCTAAATTTTGTTTTTAACACATTCTTTTTAATGGTTAAAAATCATATAGATTCAACCAAATTATTTGGGTCCATATACATATACTGCGGACTCATAAATTTTAATCCGACGAAAGAGAAGTGTTGCTAAAATTATTGTTTTTTGTATGAAACCAATTGAAAACTCATATTCTTTATACATAAAAACGAGATTACAAACCATTATGATGGCCTCAAAGAAAATTCCTATTGACAACATAACACACTCTAATTCACATCATAATACACTCTATTTAACATCATAGTCCTCCGAATCATAGTCTATACCCTTAGAGCTCCAACTGAGTCATCGTTCCCTCGTGTTCAATAACAGCTTCAAAACCACAATCTTAATTCTGTTTAGCCTGCTCTTTCACAGAATCAACAGAAATTGTGTTAATTAATTGCATCCCTCATATAATGTTTCAATCTCAAACAAGATATTAAACACACACATTAAACAGAACATTCCCAAAGTATAAAGATCAAGTACATAATTTAGAAGGAAATGAGAATTCACCTGTGAATAGATAAAGGTGCCAAGAATTGCAATGGCAGCTCCAAGAGCATTGATGGGTTGAAGTGGTGTGTGAAAGATAATGATGGAAGATACTATTACAGAAATTCTCTTCATTGTGTTTCCTATGCTAAATGTTAATGGAGAAATCTGATCAAGAGACATGTATGACACTTGATTATATAAATGGTAGAACACACTTTGTGCAACCACCCACCTGTAAACATAAAAAAAAATCCCACACACACTATTATTAATTAAAGTGTTTCCAAAGAAATTTGAACTAGTATATTGTTTTACAAAATCAAACTTTTATCAGACACGTAAATTCGTAGAGTTTTTTGCTTACCAGACAAAATTCGGACCGATTTGAGACACAGCTGTTTGCCAACCAGCAGCCCAAACTTTAGGACCCTCCACAGCAATAGCAAAAGGTGTGAGAATTAATAGAGATAACATTGAAAGACAAGCATAATAGTTCATTCCACTAACACTCATCCCATTCATTCCTTTCTTTGAGAATATATTCCTGAATACAAATGCCAAATTTGATATCATAGCTCCCATAAATCCTGAAACAAGAATTGATCTATTTAGAGTATTGATATGGTACTTTGTATTTATGTGAATAATTGTTTGTGATCTTATTCTTACCAATCATATTGAAATTGAGTTCTGTCACAGCAGCTAGTGCACAACCACCAATTATTGGCAACAATGAGAGGTAAACTGGCATAGGGAATGCTTCTCCAAGCAAGAATCTTGATACTAGCACACTGAAAGCTGGTTCTCCACTCTTGATGATGTGAGTGAATGAAACTGCTACTTTGGACATACTCACCGTTGCAGCAACATGCCCAATTGTGTGTGCCACAGCAACCTACATGACCAAATTTGAAATTTCTTAGTTAAATTACTAAAAAATCAAGCTGAACTTACTCTAATATTTACTTATTCAAACTAGACACAGACACTAGAATCTAGATTGACACTGACACATGGATTTTAGTAATAGTTTAAGAAACGAAAGTAACTGAATGTAACTACGTATGTCGTGTTGGACACTGACATTTCACATCAAAGTCGATGCGTGAAGTTACATTCAAATATTTCATTTTTCTCAAATTATTAATGGTGTCAACGTGTCAGCGTTTGATGTATGTGTCAGTGTTTCAGTAGCTGACATCTGTCAGACATCGGGCCGTCTTCAATCTGAAGTATTGGTGCTAGTGAAGAGTGAAAATAATTAGAATGAAAAGGAAATGTGGTGATTTTTCTTACAGGAAAAAGTGCTTTCCAGAAATCCAAGTTAACTTTTGGGGCCTCAGCAACCCTAGTAGCCCATGAGATTAACATCATGAGGGAACCAGCAGCTAAAGACAAAGTGGAAGTAAGCCAAGGGTAAGGAAAAGCATTCAAAACTTTCTTGTTGTATATGTTGAACACAACATTCAAAACCCACCAAGTAGCAAAATACAATCCAATCTTGAGCTTTTGAGCTGCTTCTTCACTAGGAAGCTCAATGTTAATCTCTAGTGGTCTTGATCTATCAGCCTCATAAGCTTGACACTCATTCACATTCTTTCTTTTAGGTTTTGTTAGTAATGCAAAATTTTGAGTGGATGAAAGGTAAAGAGGTTTCTTGGAAGAGAGTAAAGGGAGACCAATGTTTTGTTCAACATTTTGAATGGTTGGTAGAATTGAAAATTGAGACCTTGGAAGTGGAAGCTTTGTGCTTGTAAAATTAGTGCTTGTGAGTGATGATGTACTTGAGCACTTGATTGAAGAGAACATGATTCTTGATTTGTTTAAATGTTGTGTAGTGTGACAAAATAAATGAAAGAACACTATGTTGGTAAAATTATGTGTTTGTGTCTTTCTGTTTTGTACTAAGTTGTTGATGGAATGGTTTGAACCTTGGGACATCATATATATAGGTGGAACATGGATTCACATGTTTTGTCACAACCCGCAACTAACCGCATAGGAGAAACTAAGAACTAAAAATCTTATTACTACAAGACAATTTTTCTCAACTATTATGCCAAATTGAATTGTCAATCCGACAATAATCACTATTATGCCAAATTGAAATTCAATCTGACAATAATCACCCATCAATTCTTGCTCTTGATAACTTGTTAGCGAAATTTAATTGTGTATAGGTTGATTTTATTGTGCCAAAGTTTATATTTTTGTTTGGTTTAGGATAGAAAGTAAAAACTAATAAATAAAAGAGTGAAAAAAAATTAGGAGACGATGAACTCTATCTCAAATTAGGGATTTTGGAGAAAAATAGACAACATCAACAATTTTTTACATGTCAAATGCGCCACATATAAGAACCATTTTAGGGATTTTGGAGAAAAATAAGGCAGCGCATTATACGACGTTGCAAAAATCAACAACCAAACATTCACTTTGATCATTTCATTATTTTTTTTTCCGATTGGACCTAGGGGTTGGTATTTTAGATTATTTTTTATTACACCCTCCGATTATTATTATAAGCAAAAATCAACATTTTAAATTAATTCAGTAAATGATATATGTAGCCTATAATAAAAATGATTAGTTTCTCTTTCAAAAAAAATAGATGATTAGTTTGTCTAAACAATTTTGTCCTTGGTTTTGTGTACATCGAATTTTAACGGCAGAAAATAAATGGCTCATTTTGTGTTTTCTTCTTTTGCTTTTTTTATATATCTTGGACCCCACCAGGATTGTCTCTTCCTGCATGATTGAATTCGTACACCAATAATTCTGCACAACATGCAGCTACCGTTCATTCTACACCGCTAATTGATCTCTTTGCATGAAGACGACAACCTCAATAGTACAATGACTGAGGAATGGAAGAAAAATCTCAACGATCGAGAAAGACAGAGACACCATCTCTTGGTGTTTTCACATGACAACATATGCATGTTGAGCACAATCAGCACATGACCATCGATGCTATCGTTCCCAATGTTAAATAAATTCACTCCAAATTCTTCTCGTGCTATAATTCTCCTTTGATTCTCTGAGGTCACTAGAGATCCATTAGTCCATATGATTTACATGAATATAAGCATGAACAAGTATAGGTTTTTCACGTATTTATAAATCATTCAAAATTCTAACATTGATCAATGATATCTCTAAGAAATAAATGTTTACAATTTTTATTTGTTTATACGACTAAAATGATGATTTATGTGCGGTTAGTTTTAAACCATACAATTCATATTCCCTTGTTATAAACATGAAGAGGGTTGTAAACTTCTAATTTTGAAAGATGGCATTATTGTCCTTGAAGTTTCAGACTATTTTTAAAGTATATATGGTTCCACAATAAACCACTTATCAAAGTATAGTTAACCATAAAATTTGCTTTAATTTTAACATGGGGAATGGGTTTATTTATTTATTTATATGATGTTTTATTTACTATAAGAAATTTTGTTATATGTAAACAAATATAAATTCAGTCTAATCAAAATTCATAATTAAATATAAGTAGATATGTACAACTAATCAAATTATTGTGTTAAGATATTTTCGTGATAAAGTTCAATTAACTCGTCTAATCAAAACTTTTGCAATTTGGAAGCAAGTTGGAAATTGGAAGATTCACAAGGACAAGGGTCTGAGTTTGGTTTGTGAACTCATTCAGACCGTTCAGAACAACGAGTGGACCTTCTAGTTCGTGCATGGTTTGGGTCCTTTGGGAAGATTCACATCAGTACAAGTATATATAACTGTCCCCCATGGGCATGGTATTTGAATGGTATTTCACCATCAAGGAGGTTTTCGTTTTTTAATTTTAGACCAATAGATTTGTCAACTTATTACTAACATCTGAATTATTGTATCAATGTAATAAAGTAATACTCCTCTGCTCTCAAATGCAATCAAAAATCGAGTAAATGTATTTAGTTTTGAATTTAGACTAAATATATCAATTTTTGTTGACTCAAAATTTGCTTATATTTAAGACTGAATGAAGTAAAACATATACTAACAATAACCTAAAGTTTGAATTGCACTCGTTTACGCCTTAACGAAGCTACATAGAGGTGAGGGGATGAATCCCCTGAATATTTAAAAATTGCACTTATAACCTCACGTATTTGCTACTTTAAATCTCTTGGATGTATAGTTATGCACCATACTATCTCAATTCGGCCAAATCGACATGTATACCTATTTTTTCTTTGATGAGATGCATTATACGTACTATTATAAGCTATACTTTAAAATCCATTTTAGTTACTTATTTTATTTCGTATTATTATTAAATCCATTGAGACACTATACTTTTTACCAGGCTTACCTACTATACTTAGGTACCATTTACCCCGATTTTTTTTAGGTTTAAAGCTACTTTATAATTAAAGCAATATATAAGTCCTTTAATAATAAAGTTAAAGTTGTTTGACAATTTTATATTGTTTTTAACTTAAAAACTATCTTTCAACAAACTATCTTTCAACCCATTTCCTGATTCAAGGTCCTGACAACACAGTGCTTGTGTTGGCCAAGTTTAGCATCGTTTATAACTCCCTCCGTCCCTTTTTTTAAGCAATTTTAACTACCCTAATGTTATTTTTCCTATAATCCCCTCATTAAATTATTATTTGACTTTTCAATACCACTTCTTTTGATTACTAGTAGTTGAATGATGGAAAGGTTACTAAGGGTATTTTTGTAAATGTTTCTATGTTTTTTGTTAAATAAAAAATAATAATTGACTTTTAACTAATATCTTTTTTTATTGAGAGGTTAACTAATTTCTTTGATATGTGTAAATTCAATTAATTTTCTTATAATAAGGAATGAATGCAGTATATGGTTGTGTTTCAGATTGTATATCCGAATACAGTGAAATTGGAAAAACAAAGGATGCGTGAGAGATTAGAGAATGGAAAAAGAAAGGCTTAATTGATCTGTCGATCCCTTAACTTATTTCTTTTATTCAATTTAGTCTCATAAGTCTTAACTTTCTCAAACATGTCCCTTAACTTATTTTTTTTATTCAATTTAGTCCAATTTTAATAATTTTAATTGATAAGTGCCAAGAAGTAGTGATTCTAATAGAGATTTATAACACTTTTATAACTTGTTTTGCAAGTTATTCAGGAAAAAGTTGAGAGATAATTGATTTTAATCATTTTATGCTTTACCTATCTTACTCTACCTAATTTTGCAGGAAAATGACTCAAGGCACTGAGCAAAGACGGAAAACAAGCAACAGAGTGCAACAAGGCA
>Ga0315913_1008058_pt1 | contig 12540 bp, 10 predicted proteins | sample MpolsnodulesMG_FD_207736 | JGI IMG/M metagenome (GOLD analysis project Ga0315913, IMG submission 207736) | Medicago polymorpha root nodule microbial communities from Los Angeles, California, United States - small nodules | ecosystem: Host-associated > Plants > Roots > Nodule | place: USA... | reverse complement strand
TTAAATTCAAATTTCATAATTTATACCATAATCCAACAAAAATCATGATTCTTACATAATCCCAAGCAAATTTATCATACCATAGTAAAAGGATAAAAACAACCAACATCCAAATAAACAATATGGGAAAGATAAATGAAAGAATTGAAAGAAGAGAGAGTAACAAATAGTTAAGGTTATAATAGGAAAAGTAACATTAATGTTGCATTGGTATTGTAAAGCGACATATAATTTGAAACAAATATTTTTCCCTAAAGCGACATACAATTTAGAACGGAAGGAGTATACATTACCTACTCGTTCTTTTTTCCAATGAATCCAGGGATTAAACTCAAACACATTGAGTGTATCAAAGTTGAGAATTACAAATTCGAAGTTGAGTCACATTATATCAAATATTTTTACAATTTTTTAATCATATAAGTTGTACTTAAGGAACATGTATATTACCTACTTAAATATCAACTTATACTATATAAATAAATTAAATTAATGGAAAATATGATTTTAGAAAAATTTATGAAAAATATTAAGTAGTGTCTCTAGAGAACTAGTTCAGTAAACAAATATAGTATAAATATTTCGGAATTTGCATAATCAAACTCTTAAAATGTAAAAAAATGATGTTTTCAATGAAAGAAATTTCTCTTTTTGTTTCCTTAATTAGTGTCCTAGGATCACTAGTTAACATGACCAATGTTTAATTAACGGGTGGGTGCAGAAAGTTTATGATTTGGGAGGTCGTAAAGTTCTTGTAACGGGCACGGGACCAATGGGGTGTGTGCCTGCAGAGTTGGCTCTGAGAAGTAGAAATGGTGATTGTGATGTGGAACTCGTGAGAGCTGCCTCCTTATATAATCCGCAACTTATTCAGATGATCAAACAACTCAACACAGAGATTGGCGCCGATGTCTTCATTGCTGCTAATGCACATCAAATGCACATGGATTTTATTACCAACCCTCAAGCTTTTGGTATGGGCACCTAACTTAAATTTTATCAATTTTTATTTTAAGTTTGTAGTAAAAAATAATTTTTTCACTTGAAAATAATCATTACCAAATTTAATAAGGTATTTATTTAAGCTTAAAAAAAGCATAAATGAAAAAAATGAAAATTATTTTTAAAAAAACTACTTAATCACTTTCTGATTTATTTAATATAATTTTTACTAGTTTAAAAAAATAGTCATTTCTCTACTTTGGATTGTAATATCATCATCCTCTCACTCAAAAAATTTCTTTTAAAAATATAGTTTTTAAAAAAATTTAAATCAAAGGAATTCTTCTGTTGAATTAAAGGGGTTCTTAATTATTTTCGAACTTACAATAAATTATGTGTCACCAGGATTTGTTACATCAAAGATAGCTTGTTGTGGGCAAGGTCCATACAATGGGATTGGACTATGCACACCCCTTTCAAACCTGTGCCAAAATCGAGAACTCTATGCATTTTGGGATCCATTCCATCCATCTGAAAAAGCTAGTAGAATAATAGTCCAGCAGATCTTAACCGGCTCCAACGAGTATATGTACCCTATGAATCTTAGCACTGTTCTGGCCATGGATCCCATGGTTTGATTCTTACATTGCACTATTAGTTTCTAGATATTTATCTCAGGGATTAATTAAGGTACAATATGTGTACTAGTATGTGTTACCATATATCTTATTCTATATATTGACTCCCTAGTCCATATCTAGTGTTGATTGTGGTGCAAAATATGCTGGCTTGTATCTCATAAATTGCAATTGCTATATTTCCAGTAATAAAATGTTGTATTATTTAGTGTGTGACAATATTGGAGAAATTAATTGTGATCGTGTAGCTTTTGCACCTTCTAATTAAAAAATATAGTGCATGTGATAAACATCCAGTCAATTCATAAACAAATTCGTATATTAGCATGTCAAAAAAAAAAAACTGAATATATAAAATGACATTGTCCACTTTTAAAGAGTACTGTACCAAGGATCGAAACATTGTCAAATAGATTTGTATCAAAGTGTTAAACTATATATTGGTGAAAAAACAGTACTTTAAATGCATTTAGGTTAAATTAACAAAATAATATGTTTATCTTTTTGAGAGAATTAGTTAAGGGAGAGTAACCTTATGTTGTTTATGATTAATATTCCAATTTTCTTCATTTTAATATGTAATTTTCGTTTTTATTTTTTTGGTGGTTTTTTAGATGATCTTTTGTATTATCCTAGGCTCTCTAAAACTTCAAAGTAGTGTTTTAAGTCATTATAGTGGCTAGTGGGAATTTTAATCATGTTAGAATATATTATATAGGTAATAACCATGCATTTATCAATATATTTGGTAAATGCATGGTAGTGGGAATTTATTTCTAGCATTTCAGGTCTTGACTATAAATAAGAAGCTCATGTACTTCTCAAATGACAATTTGAAGATTAATTAATTTGAGTTTTCAATATTGTGAGAGCATTTTCTTTGTTCTTGGTTCAAGAACTTTTATAGTGTTGGTTCTACTAGTAGGTCGTGGTTACGATCGCACTTTGTTTGATAAATTTGGTTCTATCGGCAAGTCGCGGTTAGGGTCAAGTTTCTTGTCTGTTTTCAAGACGGTCTTAATTGATTACTTATCAGTTGGTATCAGAGCAATTAAGACCGATTTAAAACACTAAAAAATTATTAAATTAATTTAGAAATAAAAAACTGGTAAAAAAATCTGAAAATATAAACTTTTTTTCTTGATTTGATTTAAAACTATAGGTTTTTAAATTAATTATTAATATAATTAATAATTTATTATCTTAATAAAAAATAAAAATAAAAATAAAATCTTGCGACTACCCGTACATCGCCGGAGCACCACCACCAGTCACCGAAGCTCCACCGTGCACCGCCACTGGACCACCATGTCTCCGTTGCGACTCGTCAAAATTTGAACGGAGCTCTGTCGTGGTCAACGTCGACGCCGGCCCGTTGACCACCTACTGCTACCCCATTAATTATGTATTATTTAATTAATAACATTAAATATTTCTGATCTATTAGTTTAATTGGCCTTATGCCAAAAAAAGTCAAGGGGGTAAAAAAGAATCACTATTAGGCCTTGTAGCATAAGGTTTCTTTGGACTGAATTCATGGAAAAATAAATAATACACACTAATTTCGACAAAAAATAAAAAAAGAAGAAGTAATACACATTAATATATGGATCAGATGAATATCCATCCATTAATAATCTAATAATGGATTGATTAGATGAATTTAATATTTAATGGATTTGATTGGATGAATTTTTTATAAAAAAAAATTAGAGGCTTTTAATGGACTATCTGGCGTATGATACCTGAGATCATTACCCAATCCATTCTGGTTTACATCTTATTGCCAGAATCCCTTACCGAACCCGTTTCGGTTTGCCGTTTGAAACCGTAAGTACAAACCACCATTTTGTTCAGATCTTTATCGCGAAAAACACATACTAATCGTTAGGAGCATCATCGTGCCGGTTCATAATATGTTGTGGAAGACACCATTGAATCCAAAATATATGATCATAATTCACAATGGTCACGGCATCATCGTGTCTACATGTGTGTTTTGTAGAAGAAAGAAAGTTTTCAATTTTTCACTTTAACTTTTTTTGTTCTTCTTTCTTTTTGTCCGATAAGATCAAAACACTGCAACCATGATGGAGATCCGAATATTAATCAATCAAATTATTTGTTTTGTTTTAAAATGCATCGTTCAATCCTATTGTTTTGGTTTTTAAATTTTTTTTAAATTTTTTAGAATAAATAATGTTCTTTTGGTTTTGTGGAAATTTTTAAACAAATAATTTTCTATGAAATATGTCTATGAAATGTGTAGGGGCAGCGGCAGATCTGGACTTTAATTTCAATACTAGTGGGGCATTTAGGTTGGGGTGTGGGTGGTGAGGCGTGGAGATGGAGGCGGAGGTTGTTTGCGTGGGAGGAGGAGTTGGTGGAGGGTCTTATGTTACTTCTTCAGAATGTGTCTTTGCAGGTTGATAAGGATGATAGATGGCTTTGGACATTGGAATCATCTTATGCTTTCTCTGTTCGAAGTGCTTATAGATTCCTAACTTCTCAACCTTCGATTGATTTATCGATGACTATTTCTTCTTTGTGGCATAAAGATGTCCCTTTGAAGGTTGTGCTATTTGCTTGGAGGTTGTTCCGTGATCGGTTGCCTACTAAGGACAATCTCCATCGTCGTGGTGTTATTGATCTTGCTTCCTTTTCGCCTCTTCAAAAAAAATCTAGTGGGGCAAAAATTTTTTGTCAAATAATTTAATAAGAAATTATATTAAAATTAGTTGTAGCAATCAAAAGTACAAAGAAAATAATCTATTTTCCATTTGTTGAAAATGAACTAAAATTATATCACTACTAATTGTTCTAAGAACATCTCTTTCTATATAGGTTACAAGAAATGTCAAATGTTCTAGCAAGATACCTGTGCATACGGACGGGTGAGCGCGGTGCGCTCGTTTTTAGTAGCAAGTCGCAATTGCATAGCAATTATATATAAAAAAATTATATTGATGTATGAATAAAAATATAGACATATGTACAAATTGTACAAAAAATTATTTCCGTATTAAATATGAGTAAAAATATAGACATGTGTATAAATTTAAAAAAAAAACGGTCCCCGAATTAATATATAAGTTAAAATATATACACGTGTATAAATTAAAAAAAGAGAAATGATAGCAACGCACATTCTAACACACATTTTTCAACACATTCTCTTTGATTGGTTAAACTTTACTTGGGACCCACCAAATTTATATGAGACCCACATAATTTGGTGGAAGCCATGTGAATTTTAACCAATCAAATGAAGCGTTTTGAAAAGTGTGTATTAGAATGTGTGTTGTTAGCATTCCTCTTAAAAAAAATAGGTTCTCTTATATGAGTAAAAATATAGACACATGTATGAATTACAAAATAATGTCATCGTATTAATATATAAGTAAAAATATAAAGCATGTATAAAAATTAAAAAATTAAGTGTCGGTATTAATATATGAGTAAATATATATAGCGAGCCGATAAAAAAATTATATAAAAAAAAAAATTGGACATGAACTGGTGTGGCACTTGCCACACCGTGCTTTATTCAGGTCCGTCCCTGTGTAGGGGTGCACTCATTAATGTTGAACTCAAACATTGAAAGCGTGGGTGAAAAAAGGAAGTGTAATAATATAAAGGAAAATGATAAAAAGGACAAAATTAAAATTATAAGTGATTTGTAGGGGTGAAGATACATATGTTGGGGTATATGGTAAAACTTTCTCTGTTAGGAACCAAATCCACATTCATCTAATTCATCCATTTTGTCACCTTTACTATTATTCGTGAGACTAATATATATGATACCGGAAAGTAACAATTAACTATAACATTTTTCCAAATCAATCAGGTCTTTCTCAACCATACAACCATGTTGAATATTAGTGTCATCTTGTTCATATCAAGATTAGCTACTACATGTTTTCTTTCTTTCTTTTTCTATTATTTAACTCTTTCCAAGCCTTTTACCGTTTTTGCTTTAAAAAAGAATGTGACATATCTACACAAAAAATTTCAAGGTGATATTAGTACTTCACATTATATACTACTTTGAAGCATGTGCCATGTATAGTCAATTGTCAAGAATTTATGATTCACATTGGAGAATTTAGTAAAAATACAATTAAAGTAGCCTCAAAGTTTTAGGGATAAAGGATAAGAATTGAGTGTCTTTGGGTGAGACTTTTAGGTTGGAAAACAAACAAAATATAAAGAGTGGAGAGAAACAAACACACAAAGAATTATTTACTTAGTTCAGTCTAAATTGACATACTCTAAGGAAGAGATACAAAATAATTACAAAACAAATATTTTCAATAAGCTTTCCAAGAACAAACCTAATTTCTATTCATTTTATTTTTATTATTTTATAAAATGTTGTATACTTGTAGTAGTCTTTCAATATATATATATATATATATATATAGACACACACACACACAACATTTCCAAACTTTCACTTAATCACCACAATATATAGCGCAAAAAGTTTCACTTCACTTATTCTCGTAACTTAGCCATGGCTAGTTATGTAGTGTTTAGGTGTTGTTTAATAATGATAACAAATTTGTTTGCGGCCTTTGATTTTGCTTATGCTCAACCAACAAGAGCTTTTTTTGTTTTTGGTGATTCATTGGCAGATAATGGCAACAATCATTTCTTATTTACCACATTACGTGCTGATTTTCCCCCATATGGCATTGATTTCCCTACGCACAAACCCACTGGACGTTTCTCTAATGGTCTAAACATTCCTGACATAATCAGTATGTGTTTAACTTGTTCTTAACTTCAATACAAGTTAGTGAAAATAGTGTATGTAATTTACTTGCTTAACAATGCCGAATTGTTTTGGTTCTAGTCTTTAATTTGCATGCATTGCTTAAAGATGAGTTTTGCTTTTGTGAAATGGTTAAATTGCAGGTGAGCAACTTGGTTTAGAAATGACTCTCCCTTATTTGAGTCCCTTGCTAACCGATGAAAAACTTTTAGTTGGTGCCAATTTTGCATCTGCAGGCGTTGGAATTCTTAATGATACCGGAATTCAATTTGTAAGTTTAGTTAGTTGTTAATGTTATAAATATGACTGGTTAGTTTTGTTATAGGAGGACAAAATTGTTAGTAACATGAATCAAACACTGATAATCCTTTTCAATACTCCCTCGGTGTCTCAAGAGGCGGATCCATGACTAATTTTTGTCTGATTAAAAATAACAGTGTCAAAACAATTGTCCAATGAAATTAAATACTATGGGGGCGTTTGTTTCGGTGACACACAAATTATACTCAGAAATAACTTACTCGGAAATAAAAATATAAAAATTTCATTCCTGGGTTTTTTTTTAAAAAAGTGTTTGGCAAATAAGTTGATATTCCTGAAAAAAAATTGGAAGTTCCAATTTATTTTTTTAAAAAAAAAAAAAATCTATGAAAATGCACATTCCCACCTTCTCATATAGGAATAAGGGAAGTTATAGGAAATTACTTCATTCGCATGAACCTTTATAATTAGGAATATATTTTCAAAACCTTATAACAAACATGGGTATAATCATTCTCTAGCCATGTATTCCAAAGAATGTCATTTTTAAACTTGAAACAAACACTTCTTATATATTATTTTATTCAGATTGTGAACAAATCTTCTCTCCTCCTACTGTCTAGATCCTCTCGTCTCCCACGGTTCTGTCCGGCTCGTATTTGTTTAAGGAAAAATCTTTTTTATACTCTTAAGGAAACGAAAGAGAAATATTTTACATTGAAAAAACACTTTTTATGCTCCTAAGAGTTTGACTATACGTCTTTTAATTTTTTTTTTTTTATCATATTTGATTCTTTTACTAATTTTCTAGAAACACCGATTAATATTTTCCTTCGATATTTTGTTTTTATGTAAGTGTGTCTAAAACTTGTGCCCATAGTTTATGAGTATGGAAGACTTGCTTGTTTCTTTATTCACAACTAAAGCTGACAATTGGTTGTAAATTAAATAATTTTTTGGCAGCTGCACATCATGCACATTGACAAGCAATTGGAGTTATTCGAACATTACCAGCAAAGGTTGAGTGCACATATTGGTGCAGAGGAAGCTAAGAAACTAGTCAACAAAGCACTTGCACTCATCATTCTCGGAGGCAACGATTTTGTTAACAATTATTATTGGGTCCCATTTTCAGCAAGATTTTACCAATTTTCTCTTCCAGACTACGTGACATATCTCATATCTGAATTCAAAATTTTTTTAAAGGTAATATTTCTTCCATTCCAAATTATAAGACGTTTTGTCATTTCACATATATCAAGAAATGTAATTAATTTTTTATCTGAAAAATATTTTGATTTGTTTTACAAAATTGTCCTTAATAAATGGTATTGGAAATATAAATTAAATAATTGAAAAAAAAAAGAAAGAATGATAAACAGTCAAGGGTATAATATAAAAAGTAATATTAATGTTTCATTGACATTGTAAAGTGACTTATAATTTGGAACAACTTTTTTTTTCAAAGCGACTTATAAGTTAGGATGAAGGGAGTAGACATGGCAACAATACCCGTTCCTGTGGGTACCCGCTCATACCCACCCTGATTTGACGGGTTTTCCCCGCTTTGACTGGGTTTGGGTATGGGTATGGGTTTTCCCCAATTTCAAAACACGGGTATGGGACGGGTAACGGGGTTATATGTACCCACCTCGAACTCATACCCATACCCGTCCCAAATGTAAAAAATTACTTTTTTTTACCCCTTTTATATAAATAGAAACACAACCCTAGATCATTTCACTCCAGTCCAAACGGCAAATCTCATTATCAAGCGACACTTTTCTGGAAATGTTAAAGGGAACATAATGCTTTACAATATTGCCATTCGGGTTTGAAAACAAAAAAATTAATAAAAAATGATTCACTACGGGTACGGGGATGGGGATGGGATCCCCGAACCTGTCGGGGATGGGGATGAGATTCAATTTCTCATCCCCGTTGGGTATGGGTAGGGTAACGGGTAAGTATGTGAGAATAGGGTATGGGGATGGGGAAGGTAAAACCTGTCCCCACTCCGCCCCATTGTCATGCCTAGAAGGGAGTACTATTACCTCCCAATAAATACTCCCTCCGGACCTTTATATAAGAAACAAAAAACATAAATCATCAAGACAAAAGAAATACATTGAAAATAGTTATCTTAATTTAATACACCTTTACATTTAATTTTTTTCTTCATGAATACCCCTAAATTAATTACTCTTGATTCCAACAACTTACTTATTTTTAATATTCTCTTTCATAATAAATAAGGGCACAAATGAAATTTAGCATCAAACATACTTGAAAATTGGTCAATGTTTCTTATAAAAAGGATAAAAAAAAATTCTCACTTTTGTTTCTAATAAAAAGGACCGGAGGGGGTATTATTAGTTTGTATATGATGTTTGTGTTTGCAACTATATTGCATAAGTACGAGTACGATACCAATATAATACATGTATGTCAAAACATGAGTTAAATAATAAAAAGAGGAGAATAAAAATTTGTGTTACGATTAATCTCAACGCACCTAACAATGAAATTGTTTTATAAAGCCCTAAAAATGAGATTTGAGATAAATAAACCCTTAAAAATGTTGAGAATGAGATTGAAAACAACTGAAAACTAATACATTCAGAGACCTAGTGGAGCAGCGTGAGTAAATTGGGTTAGGTATATAATTAAGGACTCATTTTCGTTTTTTTTTTTTTAATTGTTTCTAATCCAATCTTATAAGTCAATTCAATGGTTGATATTAAGTTGCAAACACCGCGGCAAACATGCTAGCTGTCGAGGATCCACACAGAGTTTTTTCATTGAAAAAAACATTTTATATATTTCCAAGAGCCTGACTACACAAATTTCAAAATATTTATGTTATACTCACTCCTTTTAAATTAGGTGTCTTTTTTCCTAATTTTCCTTGCCTCAACTTTTGTTTCTTTTAGGCTTAATAGAAGTTTTAACCTCCTATGTTTTAAGAAGTTGCGATTTTGGTCTCCTAACAAAATAAAATACAAAACCGCCCCCTAAGTATTGCCCCTTTTGCAGTTTTGGTCCCCAGACCAATTTTGATCAAGTCAATGCACACGTGGACGCCACGTGTCTATTTATTTATTTTTTAATTAAAAAATTTTAAAAAAATTAAAAAATAAATACACACGTGTCGTCCACGTCAGCTTTGACTTGGTCAAAATTGATCTGGGGGCCAAAACTGCAAAAGAGGCAATACTTAGGGGGCGATTTTGTATTTTATTTTGTTAGGGTGCCAAAATCGCAATTTCTTGAAACATAGGGGGCCAAAATTGCTATTAAGCCTTTCTTTTGTAATACCAATACAATATTTATTTATTTATTTTCACTAACATATCCTTATTTATTGCATTATAATCAACACCATTAATTATTTCCTTAATAATCATGTAAAACTCAAGAAGGACACCTAATATGAAACGAATGAAGTATTTGTTTACTCTAGCGTGGGGCACTATTTAACATTTTTCATTAATTTAATTTATTTATATAGTATTATTTGATCTTTAAGTAGGTAATACATATTTTGTCAAAAAAAAGTAGGTAATACATATGTTCCTTTAAGTACAACTTAAATGATAAAAGAATTGCAAAGATATTTGATATGTTGTGAGGTGACTTCAAATATGTATTTGTCATCTTAGCTGCACTTAATGTGTTTGAATTTGGATAAAAGAACGAGTAGGTAAGATATATGTCACAAATATAAACTATGGAATATTTTTGTGTACCGTGTTAGTCAATTATGTCATATTTGTTAACTTGCATCAATTTGCTAACTTAGACCCACTTTTATTTCATAATAAATAGCTTGAGGGATATTTACTAACCTATTTCTTACTTTAAATTGATTTACACAGTAGATATTAGTTTTTTTGTCCAAATAAAAAGGTGCACTTTTGCTAACTTGCAACTTCATGTTTTTTGTTGTCTAAGTTAGCAAACCCCTATATATATGTGTATATATGCATTTAGGAAACCAAAGTAAAATATATTAAGTGTCATATTTATAAAATATTAAGAAAAGTGATCCATATTTATAAAATACTCCCTCCATCTCACAATAAGTGATAAATTTAGGTATTTCACACATATTGAGAAAAATGTATAAGTGAATTAAAGAGAAATATTATTTTAAGTATCATTGACAAGCAGTGGTACATTCACCGTTATCATTAATGCAAAGTAGAAGAATTGAATTGAAAATGATGCAATTGATATAAATTAAAATGTATAATTCGAAAGTAGGTGATTATACTATATTGAAATGTAAAATGAGTCGTTCATTTTGGGACAATTTTTTTTACAAATAAATTATTTTTTTGTGAGACAGATGGAGTAATTAATATGTATTAGATATTTAAGTTTTTTTAACAAATTAGTCAAGACTTCAATTCGTGATTAATGTACACATAAAAAAAATGTTAAGAGAAGTCAATCATGACTTCTCAAAAAAAGAAGCCAGTCTTGACTTATAAAATGAAAAAATTATTCCTTAAAAAATCTAATGTTTAAATTTTCAATGCATTGAATACACATTTTTTTTATTAAAAATTATTATTTATCGTTCTTAAAAAGTGTTATGGAGACACTTGTTATCAAGACCCTTAAACGCTCAAACTTTATATGTTCTGTCTAGGCTAATCTTTAGCCAACGTTGGAGTTGTATTTTTCTAATGTGAATCATACATTCTCCAATGTGAATAATAAATTCTTGACAATTGAACTATACATGGCACATGCTTCAAAATAGTAACACAAATTTTTGCTCAATGTTTTCCTCTTTTTATTATTTAACTCATGTTTTGACATACATGTATTATATTGGTATCGTACTCGTACTTATGCAATATAGTTGTAAACACAAACATCATATACAAACTAATACATCAATATCAATAATATTTTGAGAAAGTAATAAAAAAATATAATCATATATGTCGATGTTATGTTGGTTTCAAATACTAACATGTGTTGTACTCGGAATACATCATCGAAATTAGAAGTGTATGTCGGGGTTACATACATAATATATTTTATTTATTTAAAAAAAGGTTAGGTTAACAAGTGCCGTAAGAAAATTATTTAAGGAATCCATAATAAGAAATTGTATCTTGAAAATATAAGTCAAACACATGTAAATGTCATAATTACACAGCTTTCTATGCAAAAGTTACTACTTTTGGTTGTTTAAACAATACCTCAAAGTCACTTGTTAGCATTTTCCAAAAAAAAATTATGTTTCCCTTTAAAAAGAATAACATTGATATCATGTTTTTTGTGCTAATTTGTTTTTATTAATTTATAAATAATATAATAGATTTTTGTTGTTTGAAAAAATACAAGAATTTTGCTAATATATGTTCACCCAGATTAATCCAATGGATGTGAATTATGAGTTAGAGGTTACTACAGACATTAGAGCTGCCGAGAATCCGGATCCAACTTTTTTTTCTTCCTTGATTAATGTATCAAGGACACTAGTTAGCATGATCGATTAAATTACTATTTGATTCTTATGAGGATGTTTAATTAACGGGTGCAGAAATTTTATGATTTGGGAGGTCGTAAAGTTCTTGTAATGGGCATGGGACCAATGGGGTGTTGTATACCTGTAGAGTTAGCTCTATGGAGTAGAAACGGTGATTGTAATGTTGAACTCGTGAGAGCTGCCTCTTTATATGATCGACAATTTGTCGAAATGATCAAAGAACTCAACACAGAGATTGGTGATGATGTCTTCATTGCTGTTATTGCACATAAAATATTCATGGATTTTGTTAACAACCCTCATGCTTTTGGTATGTGCACTAAACCTCAATGTTATCAATCTTTATGTTAATTTTGCAGTAAGAAATAATTTTTTAATTTTAAAATAATCACTACCAAATTTAATGAGGT
>Ga0315913_1008057_pt1 | contig 12540 bp, 11 predicted proteins | sample MpolsnodulesMG_FD_207736 | JGI IMG/M metagenome (GOLD analysis project Ga0315913, IMG submission 207736) | Medicago polymorpha root nodule microbial communities from Los Angeles, California, United States - small nodules | ecosystem: Host-associated > Plants > Roots > Nodule | place: USA... | reverse complement strand
CATCAAATCAGATCAACTTAAAATCAAATCAGAACCAACTTAACCTAGGAATTGGCAATTGCATTAAAAAAGAATCATCTTGACCTAGAAAATTACAATTGCTTAATTAAAGTTAAGAATCAACTTAAAATCAAATCATAAATATCAATTGCATCAAATGATAACAAACCAAGAAATATCAAAGTTATGAATCAGATTTAGTATCAAATCAGCTTAACTTAAACATCAAAATACCTCATCAAATCAAAATTCTACCTCAGGGTTAAGAATTAACCCAAAAAAATCCAAATCCCAACCCATAGTGATTGGTATGGAATGAGATTGCGATGAAGAATTTGATCAGAACGATTTCGATGAAGGGATTGTGAAGAAGAGTGATTGTGCTGAAGATGTGAGAGTGATTGCAATGAAACTGATTAAGTGATTTTGATGAAGTGAATATGATTAAGCTATTTTGATGAAGGAATTATGATTAAGTGATTTTGAGAGAGATGTGAAATGAAAAATAGAGTTCTACAAATCTATAAAGTAAGAATAAAGAATTAAAAGTAAAACTAAAATAAATAAATAGTATTTAAAAAAAAACTTTTTTTTTGGTGGTGAAATAAAATTGTTCTTTAATATTTATTGAAAACAATATATTAGGAGGAGATAGAAATAATAAATAAAATTATTAGAAGTTAGGCTTAAATACAATTTTGATTCCCCTATTTTTGAATTTGTTAACTTTTGATACCCCATTTTCTAAAACTGGATTTTTGATCCCCATATTCAAAATGTCATTGAAAATTCTAGTCTCACTCCTATTTGAATGATGTGGCGTGCTCATTAATAACATGACCCTACGTGGCATTGCTTACATGGTCAATAAAATTAGATGTCAAATCTATGTCATTTAAATTAAAATATGATCATAAAATTATATAATTAGAAAACGGATTTTTTGAAGTCTTATAAAAGTGGCGTTGCATTACACCAAAATGGTTGTAGTGGCCTGAGCAACTTGTGGTCTCTTGGTTGACCTTCATTCAGGGATTTTTTACTAGCAGATATCATGTGAGTATTATTCTATTGGTTGTGATAATAAGCCAATGCCAATTCTTCTTACATGGCAATACTCACCCACATTATTTTTACATTGTTTGAGGTTGAACTCATACACTGACTTGAAGGACCAATGTGAACTAATGAGTACTTTCAGTATCTGTAAGCATGAGGTAAAGCTATATTTTGTTGCTGCACTTGTTGTTTTGTTTGAGACTGACCAAAGCATCTAAGGGGATCATGATGAGGTGTTGACTAACATGGGTCAATTGGTTACAAGAAGCTATTTGGAAAGCCTTGATTCATTGTGGGACCTTGCTACTGTTTGCAGCATATTACTCAAACGAAATCTATTTTGCTATACAAATGCTGGAATTGCTTATTTAGATGCCAATAATCAAGAGTGTGTCAACATTTGCCAACCACCCTTAATTCCACAACTTCAAACTTGGACAGTTGAGATACTTGGTCATTTGGATGTGTTGACATGAGATAATGGGATCGGTATTGATACGAGCAACTTTTACAACCTTGAGGACAAGGTTGGTCGTGATGGGGTCGGTATTGATACGAGCAAGAATATGGGCCGCAATGAAGTGAGATTTGAGATTGAGTCCAATGAATTAGAGAGGCCCATAAGGAGTATATTACATCTAAGAAGTGGAATGATTATGCCATTTAGTAGTGACTCATTGGTTTTAGAAGATTGATGACTCGCTAGTTTGTTAGAAATGATCTAGACTAATTTTGCCTATATAATATCTTGTATTTTCTCTATTACAATTATGAATGAAATTAAGTCTATTTCTCTTCTCTATAATTCCTCTCCAAGAAGCTTTGAGATATAGAGGTGAATTTTTTTGTATAGTTAAATTCAAAATAAGTACAGTAATCAATTAACACCACTTTGGACCCAATTTCAGTTGTTCCAAAAACATACCCATGCTTGAAAGCAGTGGAAGAATCAATGGAATGAATGGGGATGGAACATGATAACGATGAAGAATTTTTCACTGAAAAATGATGTAACAATGGAACAAATGAATGTTATTCTTACATTACGAAAAACATAAGAGATTAGAGAGTGTGTGGTTTGGTTTTCCACAATTAATAGTTTAATAATTAATTGTTGTTTTGAAAAATGAAAAAAAAAATGCATCCAAAGATCTAAAATAGATGAAGTTGATAGATTGAATTTGGTGTGGATGGAACATGATAAAATATGGTGAGATGATTTAATCTAAGGTGGAAAAAATTGGTCTAAGTTGGACCAATCTAAATGGTGGTGCAAATCTACTTCCTCTTATGTGACTAGTAATATGTATATGTTTGAGGTCCTTGGCATTTAATTCAATGACAATTATTTTTGACACAATATTAAGCACAAAGTGTTCAGATTCTTGTTAAAGACATATTAAAAATGCAAGGACATGCATCTCAAAAGAGAACACAAGCTGCACCTTGCAAGCAAGAAAATTCCCCATAGATACATGTCATGTTGATTATAGGTTGATTATACATGTCATGTCCTGTCTTGAGTATTTTCATTCATGCTGGTTGAAATGTAATTTTTGAAGTTGGTTGTGTGATAATAGATTGTATTGGGTCTTATTTCAGTTTTCGAAACTACAAGCATCTTAAATCCCCTCAGAAAAAAAGTATCGCAAATCCGAAAACAAATAGCATAGTTATGACTCTTCAACTCACTACCAAATTATCAATTAAGTGTATCTTTGGTTATGGGGAGACAATAATGATTTTCAATGAATTTATTCCAACTAATGATACACTCGTGTAAAAGTAAATTGAACTACTACTATAAATTTATGTGTAAAAGTTAATTTTAAAATCAAAAGCTATAAATCTAAGTATAATTAATTATGAATCTACTTGGGTTGGTCTGATGGTGGTGTTTGTTTAAGACTTTGGAGTGTGATCATCTTCAAGGTGTTAGATTCGATTCTCTCTTTTGTCAATTTAGATGGATTAGTTTATCTTCTTAAAAAAAAGTATAATCAATTTTAAAAGCAAAATCAATTTCATTACCAAGCAACCAAGCATGTCAAAATCAATCTTACACAAACATAATAAACGGTACTTTTTGTTTTGTTTTTTTTTATGTAATGGATACACTTTTTTTTTTGAAGCAATGTAATGGATACACTAAGTGAGGATAAAATGGGGATCCTAATTAGTGGGATTAGATCCAATGTTGACACATAATTGCACGTGTAAGAATTTTTTGGTAAAAATAGTGGATGAATATAATAAGTTACTTCATAACTTTGTAGCTGATGACTGATAGCTGATAAACTAATAAAAATGATTGATAAAATTAACGGTTCAACTATCTGATAAATGTAAAATAAAGTAAAAAGGCATCCTTAATTCATAATGAAATTTATATCAATTAGTATTTAAGCTATTTAAAATTAAACATAAGTACATAACAAAAAAATATATTCAACACATAAAAAATTTGAAAAATAAAAGTTACGTAACAACACTATTTTTTGTCAAAAAAAACAATTTTTTGCTTAAACGTAACTTTTTTTTATGGTGGAAATTAAACGTAACTATATTTTTTTTTTTGCCTATACGTAACTATTTTAAAACACAACTACTTTGAAATAGTGTCTTACCGTTGTTTTCATCCATTTAATAAGTTATAAGTTCAAAAGTTTTTTTTTTGGTACAAAGTTCAAAAGTTATTTAAATAGCGTCTGAACAAGGAAAAAAACTTACGTGCAATTTCTTAAGTGCTTTTTCGTATGGTTCTTACCTAAATTAGTTACGATTTCCTCAAATCTATAATTTTTTCAAAGTTTGTTATATCCAAAAAAAGTATGTATTTTAGTTAAAAACCATACAAAAAACACCTAAAAAATTGTACTTAAGTTTTATCTTCTGAAAAATAAGCTATAAACTAATAAAATAAATTAAACTATAAGCTCGTGATAACTTTTTAATCATATAAACTTATAAGCTATAAGCTAGCTTATTGTCTTGCCTAACAGACCCTAAATCCCACATGATTTGGTTAAAAACCAATTCAAATAAAGGATCAAACATGAGACTTTGCAACCAATGTCTCAACGATAACTCTATTGTGGTAGTTGAACGAACAGTCAAATTAATTTCTCACTATATATTTTATTATAAGTTGTTTTGACATTTTAAATATATTAATAAATGTAGCTAGATTTTTACGTTAGAAAGAGAAATTATGAACGATTTTATAAAATTATCTCTTATTATTGATATGGAAAAAATATTAAAAGAATAGAAAGAAGTGCGTAATTTTGTCTTTTTTATGACAAAAAAATTGTACGATAGGAAAAGAATGATTAATGATCTGGTCACTATTATAAGCGAAAATGATGTATTTGGTCACTAACCAAAGGAGTTGAGTGTCAATTTCATATTTTTTATCTATTTCATTTCATCTTTTCTTATCACATATCCTTTTTTATATATAAAAAAAATTCTATGGTGAAGTCATGAAAATGACCTTTTTGGTGAAGTTAAATGCTCAATCATTGAGCATTTGTGTATTTAATTCATGTCACGTCAGATTATATGGTGTATTAAATATTTGCCCATAAGACGTGTCATTATATCTTTACTTATTGTAATTGTATCCCTAATTAAATCAAAATTAAACATAGATTCCATTTGTGAACTAAGATTGAAATTCCCCTTAATATTGTTTGTATGAGGACTGATTTGTAATAAGGTAAACTTTAGTTTTAGAGTGGTCCACCAGTAGTACACTAGCTAACATGACATCAGCAGTTATATTATTGACTAAACAAAATAATTTTTTCGAAAAAATCAATTTTCTGACTTCATCGTAGAAGGCCAAAAAAACAAATACTTATACCACAAATTTGCACTAAGGCACGTAGGATTTTTCTTTTTATGAGTGATAAGTAGGATTTTTTTTTTATAAGAAAATAATTAATTCTCTCTTGTGAGCCATCACCAAAACCCTAGTTTCTTTTCCTTCATCCATCAAAGAGGGGTGATTTAGGGTCAAGTTGACCCAAAATCACCCCTCTACCTCGTTTTTCTCTTTCTCTTTTATTGAAATAAGTGATTTTCACATCTATTTTGTTTTCTCTTTCGTGATTTTGTCGTCTTAGTGCGACGTTGTGTTGTTCGTCGTCTTTGTGCGACATTTGTTGTCTTTCTTGTTTTGTTCAGGTATTTTTTCGGTTCCAATTGTCAGATCAACTTAGATCCAGTGCAGATCCAATCACTGACTTTGGCGTCGTCAACGTTGCAGATCCAGAGACATGGGTATTCCGGAGACTTGAATATAGTCATAAGTGTAGGCTTTTGTACTTTGCCGTTTTAAGCTATTAACATGGATGCTGTGTGTTTGTTCGTAGATTTATCCTTTTTTTTTAGCGAATTTGCATTGTATCGATGTACTCTATCAATTTGAATGAATGAATATCATTTATTTTTGTCCAAAAAAAAAAGTAGGATTTATTTTTTTTAAGGAAAAAAGTTTATAACATTTCATTAGATTCAATAATACATGGCGGTACATCGATAAAAATGTAGGGACTAGCTAAGAATGTGTCATTTCTAACTAATGTATGAACTACCTCATTCGTTTGTCTTTGATTAAATTCAATATAAGAGTTGTGAAAAATAAACTACGCGACGCTTGCATTCATCTAATAGTGTTAAATTATGTGATGTTGTGCAAGGGTACTTTTTTGAGGGGTATAATTAATGATATAATATTATCGATATGTCTTGAGGTTATTATATTCATTACTTATGATATTATCCTTTTTTTTTTATATAATTTTCTCATAGGTTTCTCACAATGAAATTTTCCTACAAATAATTATAAACGTTAATGTGTTTTTTCTTTTGAAGCAAATTTAGTTTTGCGAAAATATAGGTTAACATTTTGTAATTCAACATCTTTATTTAAAATTGAAGAACATGCCTGGACGTTTTTTTTTGAAAGAAACATACATGGACGTTTTATTTCACATTACATATTTTTATAATCATAGTTAAGCCTAAGAATAAAAAAGACATTAAGGAATATCACTATAAAAAAGTGAAAATAACGACGAAAATTAGAGACGAAAAAATAAAATTGATCACTAATTTTGACATCTACAAAATTAAAGATGAATTTTGCATGTTTCCATCTCTAAATTTTCATCCCTAATTCAACTTTTTCTAGTAATCGTATACTTAATTTAAATTGTTTCAATTCATCACACAACAACACTGGGCAAATCCATAACATCCACCTCCACGTTTAAAACCTTGTCTTGTGCATGTTTCATCGCATACTTCACATACCCCATGGCCATTGCAGTCAACTTCCACATCGTCCAAACCTATTGTTGGTCCTGCTAACACTGGTCCTGCTATAAAAATAAAAATAAAAGAAGCACAAATTCAAAATTCCATGTTTTTATTTTAGGAGTATTAATTATTTAATACTAACATACAACACATTTGAAGCTGCATATTTAATTGTTAATTAACCAAAAGTTTGCAAGACTGATGAATTGAAAGTTCAATAAAAGAATAAGAAAAATGAAATAACAGATTGAGAAGAATAAATAATATTGATATCTTTTTACATAAAATTCCAAAGAGAATAAATGAAGCTAAGATCAAAGCAATACATAAAATTTCAAAGAGAAAAGATTTAGAGAATATTATTGTAACAAAAAAGTACTCTATTTCTTACCAGAGGCTAGGACCAACACAATGCATAAAATTCCAAAGAGAAAAGATCTTGAGACACCCATAGCCATTTTCGAAGGTTTTTTCTTGGAATTAGAAAAAAGATCTTAGGCTTAGGCTTAGGCTTTGATGAGAATTATACAGTACTTATCAAAAAATAATATGAATATATAGACTTCATGTTCATTATACAGTACTTATCCCAAAAAAAAGTTCATATGGTAGTCATTTAATGAGAATTGTTTTTAAGGGAATTTGATGAGAATTGTTAGAAACAACAAATAAGGAAAGTTGAAAAAATATCTAAATAATTTAAACTTTGAATCTCTAATTTTTTATAATAATTTCGTCAAAAAAAGTATCTTTTATAATAAGTTTTTTAACATTTTTCCATAAAAGTTGTTCAAAATCGGATTTGATATCCTTTTTGGATTGATTCATATTTGATTTATATATATTATTCTTATTCATATTTAATTATTTATTTATATACACTCTCTGGTCACTATTGTAAGTCAAATTTAACATTTTAGATTCATTTAATAAATGATGTATATTAAAATTTTTTGGTCACTATTTTAAAAACCACATCCATCATTTATTAAATGAATATAAAATATTAATTTTTTACTTGTAATAATAGGGTGTAGGTCTCAACAACAACCGAACAAAGCATCTTACAGCTAAAATTGGTTACATGACACCACTACAACCCACATAATCAAGAATTATTAATTCTTAGACAAAAATCTTTAAAGATTGACAGCAAAAAAATGGACAATTTTTAACATTTGCAATTCTCCCATCATGGACTCGAGTTAACCATTATTTTGGAGGTTCTCGTCTTTGGGAAGTTGGGACTTAGCAAAGTTTATCATAGTTCACATTTAATACATCACATAATTCATTTATTGGATTTCAGAGACACATAACTCACATTGAGCATGAATGCATGCAATCTTCCTCTTGTGAAAATCTCGCGTGGATTCTATCGCGATAAGTAACATTTCCGTCAAACATTTTGACTATATATAAAGAGAAAACATGATTTTGATTAGTTTTTTCACTATACTTCTAAATAAAATGCTATTTTGTTAATGTCATTTAAAAATATAACAATTTATATTATATTTGTTATATTATTAATATCATTGAAAAATATAAGTATAATTTGTTACAATAGGAAAATAAAATTATTTTTTTTGTTGACAGTTTTACTTATACCTATGATTTAATTTTAATCAAAATCAAAATGATTTTGATTTTATAAAAAATACATTGATCGTAATTTATAGACATTAGCATAATAAAAAAAAGATCATAACTATACTTGCTCATACCTATGATTTAATTTTAATCAAAATTAAATTAATTTTAATCAAAATTAATAAAAAAAAAATTGATCGTAATTTATACACATTAGCATAATAAAAAAAAATCATAACTATACTTGCAAAAAGTACAATAAGGGATACTAGAATTAAGTATCGTATTCTAGGGTTTTGACTGATTATTGGATGCCTTGAGAAAGCTCTCAAGGGTTGTATTTATAGCCCTCTATGAACCTAATTTGTGGTTACTTAGGCAACAAGTAATGGGGGTATTTTAGGTATTCAGGCGCTTTCTAGAGGTTTCTAGAAGCGGATGGAGGCGGCGTATAGGGAGATACGCGCCTTTGGGTCCAGCTGTCCTTCTGGAGGGCGCTGAGGCCTCTAGCAAGGTCTAAAAGCCCTTACTGAAGGTCTTTTAGGTCTCTAGGAATATAATGACGGTTCACAACCCCCAAGCACGTGTCTTGGGACAAGGCGAAGTGATTGATCTGTTGAAATTTTTTTGCTTGTGTTTCGTTTGTGATTTATACATTTCTTTAGGTATGTGTCTTCTGTTTTTAGAGAGTTCCCCTAATGTAGTCTTGTTATTTCTTTAAAGCTTCCCAAGGGGAATATATTCTGATTTGTTTACAGGTTGATGTACTCCCTCCAGCCCCCAAAGCACGAGTCTTAAGAGAAGGCGAAGTGGTTTTGAATGACATTGATAATTTTGTTTGAGTGAGGCGACCTCCTTTAGGCGCCAATTATGGGCGAGCTCGCTTCTCAAATCTTGACGGTCCAGATTTCGCTAACACCAGGATCAACTATCAACTGGTGACAGGCGACGCTTGGGTCGATTCCGGGCATGTTGGTTGCACTCCAGGCGAATAGGTCAGCATTCTCCCATAAGCAGGCGACCAGCTGTGCTTTGACAAGTTCAGGAAGATCCTTGTCGATCTTGAAGTTTTTCGAAGGGTCGTTTCTGAAAGGGACCAACTCGAATTCTCCGTCAAGAATAGGTCAAAGAAGTTTCGTGTTGAGCAAATCCTTCTTTTCCCTCTTTTGTTCCTTGAGATCTTCCTTGGTGAACCTGGGGTCAAGTTCGACCAATTTTGCATCCAGAGCACTCGCAACAGCTTTCCCATTGTCTTCAGCAGGTTTGCTGGATTGGGAAACCGAGTTCTAGGATTTATTTGTCTAAAGGAAACATCTTCTCGCAGCTTCGATGTCTCTGTTCAGGGAGGCGATGATGCCATCCTTCGCATGGTATTTCAACTTCAGATGAGCGGTTGAACATGCAGCACCCAGCTGGGCAAGTTCGGTTCTCCCTATAATGCAATTATAGAGAGAAGGACAGTCGATCACCAGGAATGGGATCTTTATTGTTTTCCTGGCCTCCTTTTCGCCGAAGGTGACCAGCAACTCTATGCAGCCCCAAGGTTGAGTAGACGAACCGTTGAAGCTGTAGAGTTCATTTCCAACATAAGGAGAATGGTTTTTCTCCGTTAGATGGAGAGTTTTGAACAGGCTGGTGTACATGATGTTGAACGAGGCCCTTGTGTCAATGAGGACTCGGCAGACGCCGGTATTGGCCATCGATGCTCGCATGAGCAAAGGAATGGTTGAATTTGAGGTCCCACCAAGTAGTTCTGAGTCGTAGAACGCCAAGGGTGGTCTTCCTCCCACGTTGAAGGGGACCAACAAGTTGACGCTCATGAGCTCTTCGAACTTTCTTTTCATGCTTCCCATGGAAATGTTCATCATTACTCCAGTACTTGAGTAAGGTACGATTTCCACGTTGGTGGAGGGAAACTGTTCCTAGGTGCATGAGTAAGGTACGTTTTCCACGTTTTCAGGTAAATCGCCCAAATGCTCCACGGACATGGCAACTATCTTTTCCGCTTCGTTGCCATCAGCGATGAGGTCAATGGTCTTTCTTTCCGACTCAAGGTTCTTGACGAACTGTTTGAGCTGTCCTCGTTGGATGAGGAGTTCAATAACATCCTTTAGGTGGATGCAATCATCGGTAACGTGCCCATGGCACTTGTGGAATCGACAGTACTTGGTTTTGTCGACCCCTTTCCTCTCTTGTGAAGGAGCCTTTGGTGGCTTGACGCCAGCTTCCATTAGATCGGCTACTGCGATCTCAGCGAGGATCTTTTCCATGGACATGGCCAATGGTGTATACTCGGTGAAGCGACCATTCGGTTCTTTGGCTTCACGAGCTAATTTGGCTTCCTTCTTTTTCTCTTGGAAGGGCTTTTTGGAGGATTCAGCAGCAGACTCCTCCTTCCTTGATTTGTTGAGGTTGTTCGCGTACAACTCCTCTTCATACATGATGTAGATCTTTGTGATCGCTAGGAACTCGTTGAGAGTCCTTGGATGATCTAAGCGGACAGCTTTCTTGACGTCTGTGCCTTCGCACAGACCTTTGGCGATGAGGTACCGCTTCATTGTTTCGTCGGCACCCATTACCTACACAACTTCCTTGTTGAACCTTTTGATGTAGTCTCGAAGAGGTTCGCAATTCCCTTGAACAATGGCTTCAAAGGGACGCTACCGTCTTTGGTTGTGTTCTTGAGGTGGTGAAATGGGTTATGAACTCGTCGCAGAGGTCGCTCCATGAGTCAATGGAGTTTCTCCGTAAGTTCTTGAACCACGTAACGGCTCCTTGTCATAGTTTAGTGACGAAGAGTTTGCACTTTAAGGCGCCTTGCACCGATCGGTATGTGAGAACTGCCTCAATGTGCTCATCTGGATCTGTTGTGTCGTCGTACGAATCCGTTTGAGGGGGCTTTTCTAGTCCATAGGGAATAAGAGCTTCCCGGATGCGCCGTGTGAACGGACCGTAAGCATTACGGTCATTCTAGGCATCGCGGTTGTCCTCGGTGCTAGAAGGGGACCAAGAGTGTTTGTTGCGTCTTGTTGTGGATCTCCTTGGAGAAGATTGTCTTAGAGGAGATCGTCTGGGTGATCTTCTTCTGGCCGATCTCCGGGTATGGCTTGGAGATGTGATGCTGACTGAATGCCAAGGGGATCTGGAACGTGATTGGTGAGGGTTTCTTCCTCTTCTGTTAGGTGTTGGGGAAGGAGTCCGTTTAGTTCGGACTAACAGGCGTGCTTGCTCTAGATCCATCAGGTGTCGGTTATGTTCATCGATTAACGACGTTTGTCGTTGAACCGTGCGGAGCAAATTTCTGACAAGGGCACCAGTTGGCGTGGCATCTTCTGGCGTCTCTGTAGGTCGTAGAGCACCCTGTAGAGGCCTTTCTTGGAGAGGAACTATTTGTATAGGTTCCTCTCTGGTGTACCCACAAGAGAAGGTGAAGATGTCATACCATCGCAATGAGGAATACGAACTTCACTTCGTATCTGTGAGCTGGCACCGTTGGCAGCCATGGTAAATTTTTGGAAAGCTTTGGTTTTTAGTATGGTGAAAACGGGGAGAGTTGTATTTCCCATAGACGGCGCCACTGATCGTACTCGATCAGAAGGTGACTGTCGGTGCTTTGAATGCGGTGGTTTGAGTTACAAAATCGTGGGAAGTGTAACCGCCAAAGAGTTTATTGCGGGAACGTGCAAAGAGACGTTGTGGTTCGTTTGAACCGGCCTTGCATGCTCCGTGCACCACCCTCGTGGTGGAGGGGTATGTCGCAAGTAATATTGCCAAACTTGGTGTTTGGGCTTCAGATTGTATTGGGCCTAAGTAAATGGGCCTAAGATCCTTTTGGCCGGTCCAGGACAAATCTATTGATATAATAATAAAATGAGATTTTATGTGTATCATTTTGTCCTTTTATTTTTGCATTTATTTTATGATTTTCGCATCTAAATAATATAAAATAAACCAAAGTCTAATTAAAAATCTGGTAAAATTCATTTTCGGATTATATAATCCGAAAATTTCTGGAAATCTTGTTCGGATTATATAATCCTAACCAAGGGTATTTTGGAGAAAAAATAGTGCGCGTGAAAAACACATAGGATGAGAAAAGTAATAGTCTTGAGAAAACACACATTTATCTTATTTGGAGTTTCTCTGGTACTTGAAACCAGATCCCCTTTTGTTCCAATCAGAACTTCAATTAGCAATTATCGTAACATAAAGTCATCAATTCAATTTTAAATGCAAGTATACACACAACGGTCACAAATACAACTTATAAATCACACATCAACTTAATAATATGTCTATTTCTCATTGTAGTCTTTACATACTGATTACAAGACTAATTCCTTTAAATTCCTCTCACTATCGGGGCACAACAACTGGCTTAGCCCCCAAACAAAGTGGAAAAATGAGATATTTTAGTTATTCCAAGAGAAATTCTAATATGGTCACTGGACCAAAGAAAAGGTGTTTGGCTACACACACATAAATAAGTATTTTTTTTAATAATAAGGAGGAAATTGATAAAAAAAGATTATTGAATATTTTGAGCAGAATCTTTTTATA
>Ga0315913_1008056_pt1 | contig 12541 bp, 5 predicted proteins | sample MpolsnodulesMG_FD_207736 | JGI IMG/M metagenome (GOLD analysis project Ga0315913, IMG submission 207736) | Medicago polymorpha root nodule microbial communities from Los Angeles, California, United States - small nodules | ecosystem: Host-associated > Plants > Roots > Nodule | place: USA... | reverse complement strand
CTCAATTGTTTGGTTTAAGTAATTAAGGTTGATGTAACATAAACACGAGCTTAAGATGGGCTGAGATATAAATCGTGGACAAACAATCTAACTTAAATTTATACCTAATTAACTTGACAATTGCTCTTCTTCCTTTTGTTTTTGTTCATTCACCGATCTAAAAAGCCGAGTGTGAGTTAACTTTATTACTTTTCTCTCTATTGTTTTTGTTCATTCACCAATCTAAAAAGCCGAGCATGAATTAAGATCCACTGAAAAATATCCAACGTGAGTTAACTCACGCTTAACATTTTTAAGGGAATGAACAATTTTAAAAGGGAGAAAAGCAATTATCAATTAAGTTTGAAACATTGGTTCTTTTAAGTACTTCCCTTATACTTTAATAGGGGCCCTAGATAAAATTACCTAATTAAACTTTGGTAAGATTGCTAATTTGAGTCTTTTTTTCTCGAAAATAAAAATAATTTGATCAAATTATATATATATATATATATATATCAATCTGACTTTCTTGTTTATGATCCCAGGTGCAATTCTTTTAGGAGGCAATTTGAAAACTGTTGATGCACAAAAAATTTGCCCACAATTTTGCTATGATACAGTTGCATACATGACTTGCCCTTCTACAGGTGGTCAACACCTCTACCCAAAATGTAATTGTTGTCTTGCATCAACTGGATGTGTACTTTATGAAGCAAATGGAACACCTATTTGTACTGCTCAATGAAATATAGTTGTGGTGTGAATGTCTTGTTCACATACACAAAGATCACTCTTCTGAATTTTAATAATTATGTTGTAATATATGTGATAAAATATTATAATAATTTAAAACTATTATTTTCCTTGCATCAAGTGGATGTACAATTTAAAAGCAATATGGAACTCTTATTTGTAATATGGATGTTATGTTATGTGAATGTCCATTCACATACACAACAAAGATTATTCTTCAGAATTTCAATAATTATGTTGTAATACGTGTGGGAAGAAATTATAATAAATTGTAATATCAAAAATACAACGATTATAGGTTTATATTTCATGCTTTATGTCTTTAATATTTCATTATTTTTTGGGTGCAGTATTGAAACTGCTTGGGAGAATTTACGAGAACAACTTTTGACTATTTTCATAAGCTATTTTCAACTTGTTTTCATAAGTTTTCAAATATAACTTATAAAAATAATTTATACTCCTTCCGTCCCATTTTAACACATATTGAGAGAAAAAGTGTATAAGTGAAAGAGAGAGAAAAATAATTTTGAGTGTCTTGTCAAGTATTAGTGCATTCCTTCTTATCATAAATACGAAGTAGAATATATTGAATTGGGAGTGATGAAAGTAGTATTAATTAGTTTTTTTGAAGAATAGTATTAATTAGAGTTGTAATTGAAAAATGAAATTGGTCAATTTTTTCGGAACAATTTTTTTTTGCAAATGACCCAGTTATTATAGGACGGAGGGAGTAGTATATACAAAAACAATCTAAAGTTATTCTATCTTTTATTGTAAAAATAGTTTATACAAGCTTATACATAAACGCTTACCCTGATAAGCTACAAATTAATAAGTTGTTTATCCAAACTGGCTCAATGTCAACCAAAAATAAAACTATATATACCAACTTAACCAAAATTAATATTTAAACAGCTTATTGCATAAGTTTATCACTTGATAAATAATTCATGTAATTAATCAAAAATATATATGTCCACAAATTATATTGGAATATAGTTAAATAATTTGTCTTATCTCAAAAAAAAAAAAATTAAATAATTCGTCTTTAATTTAATTAAAATTAATATTGCAAATTCAATGTCCCAAATTTATTGTGAACCACAAAATAACAGAACAGAACATGGGGCATGTCTTGTCAAAAAAAAAAAAAAACATGGGGCATGTATCGAACCTAAGCATTTCAAAATCTAACCATAACTATTTCTTTTGTTCCACCCTCATGGCTTCAACAGCAACACCTTCTCCACAAATTCTACTATTCAATCCAATCTTAGGAAACACCAAAACAATAAGAAGAATAAGATTTTTCAGGATAGCAACAACCACTAACTCTCACATCAGTTTCCAAGTTCATGCTTCTGCTAAGGACTCTCAAGGACCCCAAAAAGCACCGTTTGGAGTTGACACAAGAATTCATTGGGAGAATGATGATGAAGGTTGGATTGGAGGTAGCACCAAACAGCAACAAAACAATGAAGAGGAGAAACCTAAGAAGAAGCTTTTGGGTGAAGATTTTGCTGATTTGCTCAATTTTCAAGGTTCTCATTATGAGTGAGTTTCTTTGTAACTGTTTGTGTTAGTTTTCACTGTTTCTGTTAGGTCCGATTGTAAACTGAATTTTGCCTTGAAATTCAATTTTAAACTAGAAGTTAGTATAAGTATATGTTTGGATTAGGTTTTGCAAGACAAATATCACGTCCCAAGGCCAGCTAGACGTGAAAATCCTGAAGCTACCAAAGCAAGGTTTTGTAAAAATGTGAAAATTTATGGTGATTTTATAAAAACCACCGGCTAAACCAAAGGAGCACTAAGTGTAACTAAAGGGTTTCAGCTAAAGTTGAATAGTTTGGATATGACTTGAGTTCAATTGTTGGCTAAAAGGCTAAAACAACTATTTGTCGGACTTTACTTCCTTTTCGATCAAACTCTGACATAATCGATACATGTTTTCGGTTAAGATAAAAATATTAAGGGTTTGTTGCATTGTAAACTGAATTTTTCAGAATGAAGTTCATTTAAACTCAAGTTTAGTCTAGATACTATTATTAAATTCTGTTTTTCTTCAGGGAAACATGAGAACTTTCTTTTCTTTTTAAAAAGAAAAACTTGCCACAGATTTGGTTTCATGAGAAAACTTGTTACTGAATAATAAGAAAACTTCTTTTCTTATTAAATTCTGTTTATTTAAATGACAAGAGTTACTGAATAATGGAAACTTGTGCAGATTCTTAGGAATATCACCAGAAGCTGATGTAGAAGCAATCAAAATGGCATTCAGGAAACTATCAAAGGAGTATCATCCAGACACAACTTCACTCCCTCTAAAAACAGCCTCAGAAAAATTCATGAAATTAAAAGAAGTTTACACTGTTCTGAGCAATGAAGAAAGTAGGAGATTCTATGATTGGACCCTTGCTCAAGAGGTTGCAAGTCGCCAACAAGAGAAATTGAAAATAAAATTAGAGGATCCTTATGAGGTAGCATTGAGGAATTATGAACCTGTTCCAGACATGGTTGATCGTCTTGGTGGGAAGAATATGAAGCTTAGTGATCAAGCTGTTTCAGCTATCACTATTGATATTTTTATCATTATTTTTGCCTTATGTTGTATCACTTATGTAGTTTTCTTTAAAGAATACTGATAGTTAGTTAATCAATTAGAATCTGTATCTGGAAAATTGTATATGTGATACTATAGAATTAAAGGAAAAAATAACACTTGAGGACCTATTTGATTTCTGTTTTCAACTTTACTTAAAAAATAATTTTTATTTTAATATAAAAACTTATAATTTGCAAAGTAAATAAAAGAATATAAGATAGCAATTTTATTTTATAGCTAAAATTGGATACAGAAGCACAAGAAAAACAGAAACAAAAGCTTGTATATTTTACAGCTAAAATAGAAATCATGACTAGTTCAATTTCTAATTTCCATCGTTTTGATTATTAAAAAGTTACAAGCTTACATGCATATACACAACCCACCCCCTTAAAAGATTGTCAACATGTACATAGGTGGGAGGACTCCCCAGCATACGAGACCCGAAGATCAATCCGATCATTTGGCATTGTTACAAAACCAAAAGGTGATATGAACAGTAGTTAGAAGATCAATAGAGATATAGCACTAGCTTCTTTTACCACTGCTAAGCACTCTTTGAAGTTGAAAAGCTTCTCCTTGCTCTCCACTCAACGATCGTCTCTCTAAGCAACATGCAGTGAGCTGTCTTAGTAACCTCTCAAGATTGGAGTGCAAGCAATTTTTCGTTTCTTTTATGTTGGGATTTGTAGACAATATCATTGCATTTACTGCGTCGGCTACAACTTCGCGCTGCGAGTCTTTAAGAAGATAACCAACGGCAGATTCCAATGGTCGTTCATAGGCCAGCAAAGCAACACAGTCCTGATAGAATAAAGAATCTTGAATTAAATTTAAGTATTAATACCAACAGGAAACATAGACATGCAAAACTCTGATATGATCTTGGACAGTCATAACTCGTAATGTATTGAATGGAAATGAAATTGCACATGTTTATCCCTTGTGATATAAGATTAGAATGATTATATGCTTTGAGCAGCAGATTAAACACCCCTTATGACAGTTTGGTATCAACTTGAGATACTAGCAGTAAATCAATAATCAATAGTAGTACCAAATTATCGGTAAGAAAACCCACCTGAACTAAATCCTCAAAGAGAGGCAACCCAAAAAAACTTGACAATTCTATTCTTCCATATTTGACAGCCTCCTCCAGTGATCCCACCTAAATATCACATGCAACAAATATCAAGGTCTTAAAAGTTATACAATTTACATATAAAGCTAGGTGAACAGAAGGATAATTTTTAAATGAGTAACAATAACAACTAAGAAAAGAAAAAATGAATAGTGTCAATCAAAACAACAGCCTAAACCTATACTTTACTACTAATATCAAATGAAAATAAAGAATATTACAGAAAAATAACTCTAATTGTAGATATACAAATGATGTACAAGAATATAGGACAGGATTTAAATAGTTATGAAACTAAATATTGAAAGGAACATACCCGAACTAGTTCAATAAATTTTTGGCAATGAAGCAGAAAACACATTGCTGATGTATTGTCCTGCAGTAGCCAGAATTGATTGTTATTACTCAGAAATGAGATTCTCAAACCAAAACAAAGTATTTATAATGCTAGCAACACACTTTTATTGGTCAAAATTTAATTGTGTCCTGCTAAATCTATATGGGACTCACATGATTTGGTGGGAACCATGTGAGTTTTTCCAATACAAAAGAGTGTTAGAAAGTGTCTTAGAGAATGTGATACTAGCACTCCTCTAATTTGATCTATGATATTTGGATCTTTTACAGAAGGGAAAAAAAAATTTGGAGATATAACTGGATCTTAATCTTATTCAGCATGGCCATATATGTTGGCACTTTGGACAGAGGTAGTTATTTCAAAAAGACTATAAAAGCAGAATGAGTGACCATCAGAGGATAATAATAACAACGCATGACATAACCTCCATAAAGGGGCGGATGCACTTGTAGTGCATTGGGGGCACAAACCCCCACAAAAAAAAATATTGGTAGTACTATTATATATTTTTTCACCCCCCATAATACTAACTAAATCCACTAACTTACACATATCCCCACTCACCATAAGTCTAACTTTTCAGTTTCCTACTTTTGACTATCCCAATTTCTCTTGGATCTTTCTCTGCCAAAAATTTTGTAAGAATGAACTGCACAATCGTAAGTGAGATGGGTGGCTAAATGATTGTTTGATTACATATATATAGAGTAACATATTTGATAATGTTGACAATGAAAAAATCATTGAACATTTTTCAGAATATGAAAACTCATAAAGGATAATTGTAATTTGTATAAACTTTTATGTATTGAGTTTTTTTGGTCATTTACAGTTATAAGTTTTGAAAAAGTTACATTATGGTTCCACCAAAGGAAATTTCTGGATCCGCCATTACCTCCGTTACAATATGGTTCCAGCTTTAAAACAGAACACAACAATTAACAATTTTAAGTGCAGCAAAGCACTACTAGCTACGCTTACAATCATTACAAACATTCCCTCTATCAAGACTTTGCTTAATGCAATTTCTAGTACAAGTTAAAGATCGCATAATACCCCATGGTGGATTTATTTTCAATTTTAGTAATCAGTATAATTGAAGTCAGATTAGAGCCAGGATACCAACAACATTGTAGACAATCATTATAATCTGAGAGAGCACACCTCAGCAATCTGGGGATACCATTCACGCAATTTACCAAATGCAGCATCAATCTCCCCATCCCTGATTAGCTTCATTGAAACAAAGTAGGTAAAGCCATGTAAGTTCGTAAATCAGCAACTATATGCAGCAAGCGTGTCAGAATAACATTAACAAAACAAATGACAGCAACAATAATGCCTATCAATAACAATACAGGCACTTGATATGATGCTGACAGTATAACTCGACGGTTCTAACTAATCAAGTAATGACAATTTTCTAACAAGATATTGGGGACTCCCCTTGTAAGAGGACTCTTTTGCTTGTATTTTAATGTTTGAGTATAAACAATATCTCCCTCTCTGCCCTATTCATTTACAATTTACAATTCATGAGATTCAAAAACTAAACAACGCCAAAGCTCATACTTTCCAAATTTAACAGAAGATACTTTCAGAGGGGCAAGTATCACCACATGAGTCCTGACCAGTGCCAGAAACAATGATTACAAGCAAAAATGGTTGTTGGAGCATGATGATGGCAATGGTTTTTGAAGTAAGCAACAAAATCATATGATAACAAAAATATGAAATATTGATTTTAACTTTGATACTTGGCCCTAGAAATTGTTAATCTTAGGGACTAAGCTAAGAATTGAACAGAATAAAATTTGTCATTTTTAGTGACATAACATTCCCATTCACCATGAACACCAGGACAAGGGTCAATTTGAGGTCTAATTACATACTTCAGTAAAGCATATCAACTAAGTTCCTCCTACCATTCCCTTGTTTCCTATCATAATTATAGATAGATACCGAAAAGCTGCGAGAAAAATATGTACCTGCCGCAGTGTCTTTCTGTGATTCAATGCATATGTTGTTTCCTGGTCATCAATACCGTTTTCTTGCACTATATTTATAGGAGGAATGGTACTCCTGCTAGCCTCATCAAATGAATTCAATGTATCTTCATAACCATAGTGTAGCAGGTAGGAACGGACAATTCTGGTGACAAGCAATGTTTACTCAGAAATATTAACACATATTAATTACTTTCTTATATTAGTATTAATTCCCACAAAAGTCATGAATGTCACAAAGCCTAGTGAAATTGATTAACGTCAACCTTCATAAACCACAAAAGGCAACAGTATGAATAAGACTTCACAGTAAATTACTATACCATAATAAGTTTTTGGCTCTGCATCAAATATTTGAGTCATCGAGATAGAAACTGGTACTAAAATACAAATTAATATTAATATTACAATACATTCCCAATCATTTACCAAATAACCAGATTCCCCTTCCCTTGTCCTATAACTTCCCTATTTATAATACAAATACATAACTGCCACACATAACCATAACTGTACTAGTTAAAACAATATATAACTGCCCTATTAATTAAAATATGATATAACATAACTTCCTTATTTCAATAATCAGAACCGTCTAACCCATGGTTTGTGTTTGGAGAATAAAGCAGTCTGAGTCATGTAACATTTTAAATTGTTTTAGATTTTGTGGATCATTTATTCTTGTATTATGTTTGTCAGCTAAATTTAGGATCTGATCGTAGTCCATATATAAAAAGTACTCAATCTGAGACATACTGCTAGTAGCAGTACACTGTCTATTCTACTCCTTTCTCCATTTTAACACTCATTCATGATCACTGTTAGCAACCGAAATATAAAGCCATAAAGCAAACACAAACACTTGAAAATAATAGTCATATTCATTTCGAACACGTATTCAAGACATGTCAGACATTTCACAAATACTCTCAATTGTACATCACAGCTTTTTTACTTACAAACTAATATAGATGGGAAAACCATGATAATTAGATAAATGATGGCCATTAGAAGTCTATAATGACTCATGCTAACTGTAAACCATTAATTCTCTCTTTTAATATTCATTAAATTTTATGTGTTCTATTAAAACCTGCTCTGCTCTAATTTTAAAATTTTATCTTGTCCATGCCTATCATACGTGTCCTGTATCACATCTTTTTTTTTGGTGACCTGTCCTGTATCACATCAGTGCTTTCTAAATAAACACCCCTGAAACCTATGATACTACCATTTTCTTTCTATAGCTACAATAATCAACCATCATAATGAAACCTAAAGTCCTGTAACCTGTTTCATGTTCTAGCGGCTGGTGCTAGCTTTTCTGAATCCAACCCATCATTTCCTTCAAAATCTTAATCCTTCCGGTAACAATTATAAATGGCAGGTAAACATAACTTGAACCATGTGGAGATTAATCAAACCAGTTACACGATGCATTCCCCACTAAAAAATTTCTTACTTTCGGAGCAAAACACTAAAGAAAAATTTGAGATGAGAAACATAAATCTACTTCAACACACGCAGGTAAACCCCGGGCTCTCTTACAAATGAAATAATTTTATGCTATAAACTCATACTATTTTGAACAAGTCTAGAATATTTTGATAATTGATTTATCCAATAGGAGAAATTGAATTCGAAAACAATGGTTTGTTAGTGTTTATTTTATATACAGGTAACTGCAATTTCATCAAACAGGTTTAGGCTTCAATTTGTACAATTACATTAACATTTAACAGAGCTTTAACTATATTACTTTTAGCACTATCAAACTGCCAAGAGCACTGAGGTTCTACGAACTACATAATCGTACTACACCTTGACATGTTCATTTATTAAATTTAGAACCCAGGCAGTTATGTTAACATTGAAAATATGTGCACAGTGAAAAAGAAATCTGCATTTTAACATGTGCATTATAAGCTCCTAAAGAATTAGTCCTGAGTTACGTAATATTACTCTGCTACCAACATACCAGGTACCAACGACAGATATAAACCCTAAATATAATCTTCAATAATAAGATCCTTTAGAACTCATACTAAGCTTACATTACGATTAAAATGATTGAAACTGAATAAAAAAAAAACTAATCTAAATAAAATGTAAATAAAAATAAAGTTCAATAACAAAGTAGTTTTAAGTGTAATTTTTCCTCACCCATAACTGGCATTTGGTGACACGGGAATTTCCTCTATTTTAATTTGCTGCTTCATTCTTTCTTGTGCTTCATATTCCTAAACCAACAAGATAACAATTAATGCTAAAGACTTGAAGAGAAGTACATCCTACAGACTTTATAAACTTTGTGAATTGTAAGGCAAAAAGGGTTATGGGACATTGATCATAGTGACTGTAGAAAATCACATTGAAATTATTTAATCTATTATCCAACCCTAGAATGATCTAAGATTCATGGGATGGATGACAAGGTTCTCTACATACCATCCTCCTAGGGCCTACACATGATAACCTCTTATGCTACTGGATAACCTCTAATGTAATGGATAACCTCTTGTGCTAATGGATAACCTCTCATGCTAATGGATAACCTCTTGTGCTAATGGATAACCTCTCATGCTAATGGATAACCTCTCACATACACACTTACAGGCATTATTAAGGAAATTAAACTTCAACAAGAAAAGGACAAATCAATTTGAAAATGTAAAATAGAGGCCCTAGAAAACCAACATGGTTATCAAATTGTGAATCAAATCACTGAATCTTGAATCAATAAGTATCATAAATTATAAGAATCTTGGTCAATTATTAAATGGCATAAAAAATATTATTTACCACGTGATGAAACATTTTGCAATAAAATAAGTAGACAATTTTTAAAACAACCGAAATCTACTTTACCATGGTGCTAGCTGAAAGACAGTTTTGCAATAATAAATCACTGGGTTGGAAGTAAATTTAAAGGTTTGACCTATTTCAATCATTGCAATAGAGAGTATGGTAACATGCTACCGTATACAGTAAGATATACACAAGGAGAAACAACATATGGAAAAAGGTTCACACCTTTAGGTCAAAGGTGAATGGTTTCTTCCCGAAGTTGACATGTACCCTGATAGAGATAAATGAAACACAAGATTAAACACCTCAACTATTGATCAAAAGAAGCTGCTATTTGAAACTAAACAGAAGTACTGTTTGAACTTTGGAGAACCATCGAAATGGAAGTAAGGAAGAAAAAAAAAATCATGGATTCAAAAATGTACGCATAAGATCAAAATGACAGGTCACAAAATAAATAAATAAAAATGCTTAAGATGGGAGTTAAAAGTTAAAACTAGAAGAATCATACTCAGATAAATTAAACATACACTCCCCAGTCCCCTCACTAAATTTTTCACTTACTATGAAAACCTCCCATCTATTATGACATTAACATTCAGATTCTACACACTGACACACTTTCCAACACACTTTTTTATTGGTCAAAAATGGGTCCCGCCAAATTTATATGGGCCTCACATGATTTGATGGGACTCACATGAGGCGGTTATTTCAAAAAGTATAAATGCAAAATGACCATCAGAAGATAGTAAAACCCACAAAACTTTCTTGTATATAAGAATGCTAAAACTAACTCCAAAACATTGTCAGTCATTGAGTTAGCTGTTAGCTCATTTATTTTTTGTCGTCGAATTTTATTCACACACTAGTTCAGCTTTATGAGATGAGAAAAGAGAATGATGCTTCATTTTGGTGTTCAGAAGTTAAGCTACATGCACAGTCTGTGGAAATTGAATAGCAAGGTTCTACTTTTATGCTAAAATAAAATTCAATGCAATTGACTACTAAAATCTGGTAGATTACTTTACACATATACACAGAACATAGATATCTAACTATACATCTGTAAAATAAATAAAGAACTTGAATAAAGAAGCATGCAGCCACTCCATTAAACGAAGAAGAAAAACAGAAGTACAGCATACTCTTCATTCTGGCTATGAACAGCAACAGTTGGGAAAAGGGGACCCTTCATTTCTTTAAAAACTGTCCCAACAACTTGTCCATTTTTACTGGCAACAAACAAAAGGAGTAAAAAAGATCTTGTTATCATGGAAACAAATGGGAATAATTGTGTAAACAAGCAAAAAAGAACAATCAATCATATAATAAAGTCAATAGTGCATTGAAGAATGGATTGTCAACATGCAACTGTACACTGTCCACGATTTTGTATAATCAACCACATGAAAAAAAAACAGCATGCTTACTTTCTGAAAACATTTGGCAACTTCATTTCTTGTTTTCCCTTTTAGTTATTATAATGAAAATATCAAGCTGTTTACATTTCATTTTCTCTTCACAATATTATGAACAGAAAACAACAAAAACAAACAAGAAATGAAATGAAATGAAAACAATAGGACAGTTTTGTAATTAAAAGTGACAAGATCAGGAAAATAAAATAAAAAGGAGGAACAAAAAAATTATTCTCAAACTACATACAGACCCTAATAGTTCAGAAAAGGATTCAACGGAGAAAGTAAAGAAACAAGTGGATTACGTGAAGAAGAATTCCTGAGCTGCATAGTTAATTCCAGCACCAACTATATCACCAGTGGTATAGGTTGGACCAAAAGCTTCCCCTTTACCCTGTCCACGATAAAGGAAACCATCATCCCCGTGATATCCACAGCTATTAGCCTCCCACCTATCATCAAATAACAACAATAATAATTACATTTAAATACATATTCCCATCCAATCTAGTCACACAAACAATGTTCCAGCAAACAACACCTCATTAAAAACATATCCTCCCAATTGATCCCCATAAACAATAAATACTCTTCTTTAATGGCAAAAAAAAAACCATTAACAATACTACTGTGAACAGAGCCAAAACACATGTCAGTTTTGCAATTCAAAATGAATATCAAAAACAATTACAAACATATCCTAATCCGATATATTTGCACAAACAATGTTATTGTAAGCTATGTAGCACCAACACTACAGAGTGTGAGGTGTTCAACACAACACATGTTACATTCACTCATTTCTACTTTCTCAAACTATAACTAGCGTTCATGGGTCAGTATCGTGTCAAGCGTTTGTATCAGTGTTTCATGTATGTAAACATAGAAAATACACGAGCCAATTTTGCAATTAAAAGTGAAAACAAATAAAAATATAGAACATTATCTCAAACCAAACAATTACAAACAATGTTATTGTAAAAAGAGCAAAAACACTACAATTTTGTAAAAAGAGCAAAAACACTACGAATAAAAATATAGAACATTTTCTCAAACCAACACTTACAAACACACCTCATCCAATAGATTCACACAAACAATGTCACTGTAAACTGCGTTGCACCAACACTTCATATCAAAGGTGTGGATCAATGCCTGACTCAAACACAACACCAACTCATTTTGTTACATTCAATCATTTCCTTTTACTCAAATTAGTCACAAAAACAACCCAATTTCGCAATTAAAGTTTGAAAACAACAACTGAAAGCGTGAATCGCGTGATCAATCGGTGTCACCTATGTGTCTCAGTGCCAGACACTGACACAAAACCAACACATTTAGTTACATTCAATCATTTCCATTTTCTAAACATCACAAAAACAACAAAACAATAATAAAATAAAAAGACAGATTTTTCCAAAACAAAGAATCACCCACCCAGGTTGTCTCCTCATCTTAAAA
>Ga0315913_1008055_pt1 | contig 12541 bp, 9 predicted proteins | sample MpolsnodulesMG_FD_207736 | JGI IMG/M metagenome (GOLD analysis project Ga0315913, IMG submission 207736) | Medicago polymorpha root nodule microbial communities from Los Angeles, California, United States - small nodules | ecosystem: Host-associated > Plants > Roots > Nodule | place: USA... | reverse complement strand
TTTGTAACACACAATTGACAATACTGATTTGACAACACTTTGTACGAAATCGTATATTAATAACAGTTTTCTCCGAATTCCGCTAGCGATGTTACAATTGCCATATGACAACACTGATAGCAGCTATAACACTTCTACAACATCCGTATGATAACACTGATAGTGGCTATAACGCTGTGACATATTAGAATTTAAACTAATTACTATTTTTCGCGACGTGGAATTGACAACACTGTGAAGAAGTGATCTGAAATGCCATAAATTGGAGGGAGAGAAATCCTTATGTGGACAACAAGAAAAGTTAAGTGTAATTTTTTGTATAGGAATGCTAATTGGGTCATGATAAGAAACAACCATAAGTTCTTACTTCATTTTGTTTTGTTCCTTCTCAAACAACAACATACAAAAAAAAATTAATATAATCCTTAATTTTTGAAACCCAATTTGAGAATTGAAAATCCATTCCTATTTATGATTTTGGATTTCTAGCAAATTGAAGAACCCCTTTTTTCATATAAGAAACAATCCATTTTTATCATGTAAATAAGGATTATGTATTTGGCTTCTTGAGGTCAGATATTTTATTTGATCCGAAGACTTTTTTTTATGATTATTAGAAGTGGGTTCACAAGTACTTACTAATCACAAAGAAGGAGATGGGTGAACTGTTATTTTTGTTTAGTTTTCAATAAAAAAAAGTGTTCAATTAAACCAGCAAAGCTGGTTATCCCGTATACATTGTTTAACAACTAATGACATGGACCAATAGTTTAATGAGTGTTTAAGAGATAGTGTAAGAGAGGTTGTTCATAACATTGCTATATTTTTATCTATGTTAGAGATTTTTTTTAAAATCAAAAGAATAACGAGATTCATTATCCAAACATACTTGTGAATGTGAGTTCTTTTGCACCTGTTATGGCATTATGATAAATTTTAGAATAACTCATTCGATGCTTAGATTTAGAATTATCTTTGTTTATGTTTTAATTATATATATGATATTGTTTACTTTGTGGTAGACATTGTTCTTACAATCGTGCCTTACCGACCTCATTTATGTTATTTCACAAAGTATTAGTAATGTCTTCGAACAATTATGAATACATTTATCATGGCCATCATTTCATCTGCAATGTATGTTTCCTCTTTTTCGACTTGTTTATTTTGGTTAATGATACATCAAATAAATCAATAAGAAAATGACTCGTAAATATTATTATTTTTTTGTTTTTTCCCCCATATTTTAGCTCAAAAGAAATAACACGGTGATGACGATTCAGAATTGGAAGGTAAAACTTCTGATCATTCGAAAGTTTATTTGAAGGAAGACAAGCAATCTCCTTCTAATAAAGGTAAATTGTATTGTTCTTTTTCACCATATCATCATGTCAAACTTGTCTCCACATGATTTTGTGTAAGGTTGCACTCATTCATTATATTGCTTCCCATTTGGGCTTTATTGTTTTCGCTCGTGCAACTATATACGGTGTGTGTTGTCTCTTGTGCGCGTGTACTTCTTGTACAAGTTTTGAGTCTCTAAATAATATTTTGCCATTTAAAAAAAAGTACGCATTTAAGTGAATTATACTCACTTTCAAAGTAGCTCTATTTTGTTCTAATGCATATATGAAACAAATAATGAATGTTAATTACAATACACATGAACTAAAAGAAGATCATAGAATTAAAGTTTACAAAAGATTGATTAGATTTTGTAAATATCAAATCTTGCTCCCAAACAAACTGTTTGTCAAAATGTTAACAAAATCATCTAAAAGACCTCAAACACTCAAATGTAACAAAAACCATTCTCAAAGTCGTTTTAGATTAGTTACACATATAAGTGATCTAAAATGTTGTAATTCGTTAATTGAAACAACAATGTTTTACATCGTTACCACATTAAACCGCTCTAAAAAGTCTTACTTATTTGAACCATTATAATGGTCGCCCTGAAAGGGGGATACTTTTTTGACCGGTTACTCTTTTAAGCGCTTTAAAAAGTTGCAAACGGCATTTTGGTTATTTTTGGAAGTTTGAGGTGTTTGTGAGCAAATGCTAGGTGCTAAGATTAATTTCCTATGAATATTGAATATATTGTAGTTTATCAAGGATGAAGAATCAGACTTGATTGTACATAGTGGTTGGATCTTCTTCATTATTTTATCTATACTCTCGGGTTAATTTTTGTTGTTTTAAACAAAAAACAACAAAAGCCATACAATTATTATTACTATTATATTAGATTCTATAATTCAAATTAAATTATAAATTTGTTAATTCTCAGTAATTTAAACTTATTAACCTATATTAATTTTTCACGTACTTAAATGTATAATATAAACTATAATTGAAATATGATATTTTATAAAGTAAAATTCATAAAATATCACGTCAAATATCAACAAAGTTTAGTCACATTGATTTATTAGCTCATTAGTCTATTTAAACATAAGTCAAATTACTTACCTACATATGTTCAAATGAAATATGTTTTTAAGTAGGCTAACATGCCAGCTAAGCTTTCGAAAAGGCCAGATTCATGCCTAAAAATAAGCCGACTCCAGGCTACAAGTCAAACTTGGATCTTGCATAGCCTAACTCGGCTCAGCCTATTCCTACCTCTAACAACAATTGATGTCAGGTTTGTATAATCTCCAAATAAAACCAAAAAAAAAAAAACTTTCAATAAAAGATGTTAGATTATGTGATGCAACCAACATTCACAACAAAGATAGCTGTAGCTAAATTTAGTGCCAAGTAATCAAAGAATAACAAGACTGTTTTCAGATTCCAAAGCACTACTCGGATTTTATATATACAGGATAGCTACAATAATATAATTGTTTCTTATAAAGTAGTCTATCCCTGCACCTATCTAACACTTCCATACAATTCCATCTCCTTGAAGCTTCATCAACCTTTGTCACTACTGTCAGAGTTACTTTGCCCTAGCCTTTTCCAAGTCAGGGAGATCTGCAAAACAATAATCATTTGTCAGGTGTAAGGTGGGAATAAGAGGACAATTGATACATAAACTGAGAGTTTAACGAATATACGTTGTTAGTATAAATCAGTTTTACACAGACATTCAATGAGAAATCTCTATTTTTCTATGTCATACTATCAGTTTCAACATACACTTTCAAAAGTTGAGTAATGTGGCAAAATAGTGGGTTTTCAGTGGATGTCAGTGTAAATTATTTTACACGTACGATGTATATCCTTTAAATCCATAATTAAAGAAAGATAGAATGAAACAATTGCACGACATTGCTAACTACCAATAAAAATGTATATTGTGATGATCTTCATTCCTTTTGTAAGACATTCGGCATGCAATCTATATTTTGATCATATACTAAGAAATAAAGTAAGAGCTTCTTTGGATTTGTTTAGTTATCTACTGGTATAAGCACTTGTGAGGCTATTTGGGAGAGCTTGTTGAAAAACTACTTATAACATGTCCACAAACTGTTTTCAGCTTACTTCCATAAACTCTCGAGGATAACTTGTGAAAACAACTTATACCTTGCATGAAAACAACTTGCATACTTTATTTTATCCCTTAATATAGAAATAGCCTATGCATAAGCACTTATATGGTAAATGTCTATACTATAAGCATAAGCGCTTAATTAAACAGCTTATCCAAACTGAGCCTACATATTTCATAGAGCATATATTCTACATTGACATCAATATTACCAACAAATATCATTTTGGTAAGAAATTGTAAGCATCACACTAACTAAAGTAGAGATGCAATGGATTCACTCACATAACATTCCTTCGTCGTCACTGCTTTCATCATCTTCACCAGCAAACTGCAAAAGATCAAAATGCATTGGACAAAGATTAAGTACTTAGAGGTTTGTTAAACTCTAAAACACAAAATTACATGTGAAAAGTGAAAAAAAATAAAATAAAATTACCCGTCCATCATCATCAGATATCGGTTCAGCTGCAATAATTCCAACAGAAACTTTAATCAGACAAGTGAAATACTCACAACAGACATTAAGTTTACATTGTTTTCTATACACTTTGAAAACAAGCAACATGGTTGAAATGATGTGGCATTTTTGTAATTAAGAATCATGCACTACCAGTCATGCCATCTGTTGCATCTAAATAAATAATCAATATACCGGATAAAAAATTAGACAAGCAGTGGAGGAACCAAACAGAACAAGAGTGGCATTAAAGAAAATTACAATATCTAGTATAGAATGGAATCTGAGTATAGACGTCAAATTAACATCTAATATGGTAATAATTGAGGGTAAGGTCATAGGAGCAGGTCTAGGTATGGATAAGGTTCTCTCAGGTGACTACATGACAGTATAATGTTGGCCTTGATAATGTGTAGGTTCCCACTCAACTTCCAACAGCTTTTCTTAAAATCGCCTTTGTTGTGTACGACTCATACTTACTGATAAGTGAGTAGTTGCTCGAGTGCAAACAGCGGAGGGAGTGCCTTTGGCCCATCTGTTTGTTGTGTTACGGAGAGGAGGGTGCAGGGGAAAAGCCTCCAGCTGTATGATTCAGAGGTAAACCAGACCGTAGTATTTGAACTCAAGTAGTAATCTGTAACCCTGATCTTGCTTAGTCGAAACCATAGCAGTCACTCTGTTGTCGGAGACGTAAGCACAATTGGCAGAACCCTGGGATCAATCACTTGTGTTCTTGTGTCCATTTCGTATCTGTTTAATTTAAATTCAGATTCGCTATTCTAACAGCCTTCTTCACCACAGAAATAACACAGATATGCACATTTGTGCACAATCATCAACACAACTGCGACCACCAATATAACCATGGATCCTACCCATCACCTCCTATGTCCTTCTCATCTACCTGATCCTGCTCTACCACCCCCATACTAGCCAAAGCAACTAATAGATGAGGTTCAGAATCCATTTATCAATGGCGCCGTAAAAAACAACACTATACATCTCACGAGCTCACAATCTAGGCTAGAATTAGATACAATCAAATCACTAGCTCATAACTAATCAGGTTCTGATCAACTGGAAGCTCAATGTAGGCCAGGCAAAAATCTGCCAACTGCTAGGATTAAAGTCTCAACCACACCCTCAGCCTTTTCGCATATCTTATGTAGATAATATCGTGTCATCGGAAGATAATGTGCATATTTATTTTTTGGCAACAATTCAATATACTTATTACTCAGTCATTTTGCCACCAGATGAAAAACATTTTTTTATGTCGCAACGATATGATGTTAGTTATTGTACCGCAATTAAATTGGATTTCTCTAACCCTTTCGTTAGAGATCTTTCAATGAGTAAGATAGACAATGAGGACATTTCGGAGTAGTAAAACACTATTCTAATACTCCTTCCTATTCATGCTAACATTCTAGACTAAGTTCACTACAATTACGACAAAGGCCATTTATATATCATTCGGCATTTATAAGGGTTATTCTTCAAACTAACATGTAGAAATCACATGGATGTCCATTCAAATATAAATGCGCATGTAGAATTAGAGTGAAAATTTGAAATGCCGATTAGAAAATACTTTATGATAACGAAAGCTTACATTCTGACTCTTCATCTTCATCGCACCATTTATTCCAATCAACCTTCAGGTATGGTGCAGGTTTCTCTTCAGACTTCAGTAACCTTTTCCACCAACCTCTCTGTCCTTTCTGAATTGAGCATAGTATGTTTCTTGATCCAGTTTTAGTTTTACAACCCTACACATCATAATGACAATTTTTCAGACAGGACCATCCAACCTTTTCAAAACATGATATGGAAAAACAAAATTGAAACAATTCGTTAAGTGGAAGTGTCATAACGCAGTCGTTGATATTGTGGAAAAAAACAAACAAATGCGGCCGCAATTGCAATCACAATGTGGTTATGAAGGCTCAGAAAACTTTCATAGCGCGGACAACAATTGGTAAAGTGGAAGAGTCGACGACTCGTTATGCAATCCTTGATAATGTGGAAAAATGTGGCCGCAGTTGCAATCACAATGTAGTTAAAGAGGCCTTTAAAACCTTTATATTATGTACCACAATTTGAAAGTAGGATATAACCACAAAGTATGTACATGATCAAACAAAAGCATTCAATTTTCAAATGCCATTAAAGAAAAGATCGCTCACCTCAGGTTGAATTGATCCGTAAAGTTCCAAGCTAAAGCTGTAGGATTCATGTTGAACCCTAGAAGCAGAGAAGGTAAACAAACCCTGAGGCTCACACTTCACAGAAACATCCTTGGCATCAGGTAGAGCAATAGTCAGGTAAACCTTACCAGAACGCTGTGCCCAAAGAACTTCTGGATGACGACTACATATACACAAACCAAAATCAAATTAAATTATAAAAAATAATCTTTCAACTATAGGGTCTTACAAAATTTTCCGGACTGTAATCTAATCGCAACATCAAAGGTTTCTAATGTCTCTGCAGTCGCGGCCTGAACACAGCCTTCATTGAAGGCGTGTCCGCTGCCTTTGAATGTGATTTTCCGCAATATCAAATATTTCGATATAAAATGATTATTCAATTAATTAATAAAAACAAATTGTTAAAATAGCTCAGAATATTGAAATTTTATAGGGTTTTACAAACAAGTTCCTCGACTACGAGCTGAGCTGTGGTATCAAAGGATTTTGAACCATAACACGGCCATCGTTAAAACCATATCAGCAGCCTTGATCGCAATTATCCACAATATCAAAAACCACAATTCAAAACCAAAATACATTACATAATAAAAATAAATTGTTTAAAAGGCTCGGATTATTGAAACTTTATAGGGTTTCACAAAAAGTTCCTCGACTACAATACGAGCCACGACATCAACAATTTCTGATGTCTCTACAACCGCAACACAACAATCATTGAAACCGTGTCAACAACATTTGAATATGTTTATCCGCAACATCAAATACCACGATTTAAACCTAGCATTCAATTACTTAATAAAAATAATGACTCAGAATATTGAAACTTCATAGGGTTTTACAAAAATTTCCTCGACTCCAATCTGAGCCGCGACATCAAAGATTTTCGATGTCTCTACAACCGCAGCACCGCCATCATTAAAACCATATCAGCACCCTTCTGAATACTATTCTCCACAAATCAAAAACCACAATTCAAAACCAACATTCAATATACTCAATAAACAAAAATTCTTCAAATGACTATAAATATTGACACTTTACATGTTACAAACAAATGGGTCAACAACAGTGCATAAAAAATCACAAATTTTCTTCATTATTATTACAAAGATGTGATTTTTATGGTTAAAACAAATGTTACAAAGACAATAATAACATAAAATTGAAATGGGTTATGCTGAAATCAAGTAATAATTCAAATAATAATGAAAAGTTTGAGATTTCAGTGAAAGCAAAACGAAGGAAAAGGAAGAACCTCATTCTTGAGCTGAGGGAGAGTGAGAGTGAAGTGAAAGAGTGACAACTTTTGATTCTTTGATGTGTCGTTGATTGTTCTTTTTTTGTTCCTTAATCTATTTATACTAGGAATACTAAAAATAAAATATGTATTAAAACATATAATTAATAAAAAAAATTCTATTTTTTTATATATAATCTAAAAATGTGTATTTACTATGTCACAAAAGATTGTTTACTTTCTTTCAAAAACAAATTTTTTATTTACTTACGAGTAAAATTATAATATAAAAATATTATTGTAGGGTGGTTGTTGTTGTTAAGATGCATGGACATTGCCACATTGGTATGCAAGAGTCGTAGTTTAAACACTAGGTGCCCAGGAACTTTGCACTGGGGCGCTTAACGCATGAAAGTAGGTGTTTGGCTCCCAAAATGTAACTCACATGTGCCTGGTGTATTTATTTAGGTGCATGTTCCTTGCGGCCCAAGGCACTGTTTTGTGACTCTTTGGTGCAAAAAGCCTAGTATTTTAGTTCAGGTGGAGACTCTTCCTATAAATACCACATTCCTCATTTACAATTTCTCATTCAAGACGAAACGATTCAAGAAGAAGGCAAACACTATAAGCTTCAATGGTATGTTGTATTTCTTTTGTAATTTGTTTTTAGCTACCATGAGTAACTAAATCTTTTTAGCTTAGGGTTCTAAGATGAACCTCTATTTTGTTTGTTGGATAATTATTTAATTTAAAGTCTTTTATTCAGTTATTTTATGTTCGCTATTTAGTTTTACTATAATGTGTAAGATTTGACTCATCTGAAGCATAACCCTGATTTAGGCACTTAGGTAGTGACAGATCCTAATATTGATATTTATATCTGTCTAACCAGAAAGTAATTAATTAGTCATTAGCGAAGCAAATTGAAAGCGAGCGTACCCTGATAGTAAGTACTCAGGGAGGTGACATATCTAATATTGATGAATATCTATTGAAATCAGGTAGTAACTAGTTAGTAATTAAGGAAACATGTGACTTCACGACTTAACTCAGCCCACTAACTCCATTCTTCTTTCACCTATAAGGTAGAAGCTGATAGGGTTGTCTGTTTGTAGAACTATCGAGAAGGAGAGTGTGTTATGTACTTCTAAGATTCATAGACGATGGAACCTTTAGGAACACTGGGAAGTCATACCTTTGGAAATTTAGGAACTCTAATTTAAGTTTATGTTTCAATTATCCTTAAGCGAGTAAGACCCCCACGAACCGTCATGTGGATCAGCAGGTGCAACTCGACATGCTGAGGGATAGACCCAATCTATAAGAGAGTAAGAACTCTGCATGTAAGGATCACTGTGCATCCAGCAGGTGCAACTTGACAGCTGATTAAGTTATCACGTCACAACGAACTCATCACTTAGATAGTCTACTTAGAATAATTGAACTTGAATTTTCTGTTAATTGATTCCAACAAATAAATAGAGGAGATTCAAAGAATCCTAACCGTCGCTAACATTCTGCAATCAAAATAGGTAAACTTTTCTCTATTGCAAACAGATTAACTTTGCAAAACTCTAAACCCTTATCTCTTTTATTTTATTTTATTTTGTTCCCAAATAAGTAACACGAATTGTTTGGACGAAACGACAATCCATGTGGATACAATACTCTACTTATCACTTTATTACTTGGTAAATGATTTGGTACACTTGCCTAATCAGACCACCAAAGAACGATCAAAAACGGGATGAAAATGCAGAAAATCGCACCTAAAGGGCTGCCTTATGCGCCCCTAAGCCTGGGACATCATTGCTTGCTGCCCCAGGTGCCATTGTGCTCAGTCTGTGCGCCCATGCGCCTAGTATGGGGTAAAATATGCTTTTTGCTTTTTTTTCCAAGCTGGATCGGAAAATAAAGCTCAATTTTCTTCTCTTAATCTCTATGTAACCTAATATTATAAATAGAAACCCTTGGACACTGTTTTATTCATTCAGAAACATTGAAGGTTCAGAGCAGGGGTCAAACATCAGAGATTCAAGGTAGAATTCTTCCTCCTTTTATTCTTTTTTGGGTATGTTTTTCTATTGCTTTGTTATGATGTATGTTGTCATGAGCAACTAAACCTCTTGATTAGGGTTCCACGATGAACCCCTTCTTGTTTGTTGGAATTTATTAAAAAAGTTTTCATTCAGTTTATGCTTTTGATTGTGTTGAGATTTAAATTAGATTATGCTCGTTCATTAATGCTTCGTCAATTGGTTAACTACGAGTGTAACCTTAGGGATTGATCCGTATGATTAGAGTAGGCACTGACAACGAAAAATTTTATTAGTGGCTTTTCTAATTACTACTTCTTATAAAGGTTAGGAAGTTAAGGTTTGAGTTGTTTTTGTCATTGCTCCTTTCTTTAGAAAAATGTAGTACACAATTCCGGTAGGTCCAACACAAGTTATCTAAAAACACCAATGTGAGTTTTACTGTTGTGATTCATTAAATCAGTGATGCACCGAATATATTGTTTGGATTCTTAAAAGATAATTTCAATAAAGACGAAGAGGGGATTTAAGAAAACCCTAATCTCCGTTAATCATTTGAAACACTAAAACTTAATCTTGCATTGGGCAGAACAATTTAACCCTGCAATTTTGTTTTCTTTTATTTACCTAACCTAAATGAGATGATACAAATTTTTTATAGCTAAACCAAGTTTCTGGATACAAATATGAGCTTGGATGTATCTTGACACGTTAAAACTCCTAGAAATTTCCAGGGTTTGAGTTTTGCTAGCATCCTTGAAGGAAAATAAATGTAATTATATTTCCATTTTATCTTCTAGTTTTAAGGATATTTTCATCTTGTACCGAGACATCACTCCTCACTCAAAATATTATAGAACGAACTTAAAAGTTTGTCCTTTTTTTAAGGTGCATTAGATATATGTTTCTCATTGAAAAACGTACATAAACCTATATATAATTAAAAACTATTGTTGAGTAAAAACACAACATTAAACTATACAAAATGTGTCTTACTTGGAAAAAACAAGTATATCTCTAACCCACTTATTTTCTTAATGTTGAAATAAAGCAAAAAACGCAAGAGTCAGACCATTGTAAAATAAAATAAAATTCTAAAACCGTAACGCAAATAACAATCTAAATCAATCAAATTTCGATACCATGAACGTGAGTCACTATTTACCACCACACAACCACAATTGTCATCGCCTAGACACAACAAGCTCTCCAAATCCTAACATCTAGCCCATTCACCTCATCAGTAGTTTCATTTGTCCATTTTTCACGACACATCCCTTTATAAAAACACAACATTTTTAAAACGTATCTAATCAGTCAAGTTAGCCATCAAACATCGAATGTTTACGCATGATCACAACATTTTCTATTCGTCAAGGTATATAAACTTGGATTGTTAGATCTTCGATTATACATATGTCTAACTACATATATCGTATAAAAATTCAAATAATGATAGATAAAAGGAATAATAATCTTTTATTTATTCATATAATATGTATTACATATGAGCCGAGTCTTTCTCAAACTCAATAGTATTATTGTACACTAAATTAAGATGATATAAATTTATGCAGCTCTAGTAAAGGGGCGTCTAGGAGGGGGACAACAATGCTTGACAAAAGGGCATTGCCAATAGCAAGCAGGCACGGGCACATAATCAATAGCAGCACCTCCAAGTCGTGTGCCATATGCAATTCCCATTAGGCCCGTCACAATTGCAACAACAAATTTCAATGTCATTTTCAATGAACCTTCCATTTTATCTCAACAATCTATTTTGCCAAGAAAAATATATCTTTTCATGTAGTGTGTTAGACCACAAGAGCTTATTTATACACAAATGTTGAACCTTATCCTTGGAAGAAGCATACGTGGACAATGCTGACTATCATTTAAAATTTTAGATAATTTATTTTATAATATATTAAAGTATAGATATATTTTTTAATATATATGTAATTATTATTTTTTTCAATTTGTTTAATTCTCATGATTATTGATGTGTCAATAATTAGTGTTTTTAATATATAATTGGAGTCTATTTTATTTAGATTTTATATGTTTTTATTTTCTTTTTAGAACTATTTTACTTCAATTGCAAGTTATTTAATTTCAGGAACAAATATTTGAAGGATTGAGTCTTGGAGCAAAAGAAAGGAGATTTGGAGTTGATTTGGGTCAAAAATATGAAGATTTTGTGCAAAAATACAGACACGGCCCGTGCCTCGAACAATTCAAAGCCAAATAAACAACCAGAGAGCTTGGCACGACTCGTGCCTTCAAGGCACATCCCGTGCCACCATCACAACACTCATTTTGCTGCTTTTGCTTCTCCGACAAGCTACCTATTTTAGTTTATTTCTGACCTAAAGCCTGTGGTTTCTTGTGGAACATTCTATTGATGTATTTCTTGAGGCTTAAGTAGTTGTAGACTATAAATAGAGTAGCTAGCAAACATATTCAATCATCTTTTGTTCTTGGAACCTTGAAGGCAAGCCAAGATGCCGTAAGGCTGCACCTCTTTCCTTTTTCCTTAGGGGATAAAGCTAGTGCTTGGTTTCATTCATTGAAAGTTGGTTCTATTACTTCATGCGACCAAATGAGGCAAGCATTCCTTGCCCGATTCTTTCACTCAAAAAGATAGGGAATCTCTTTACGATGTGTGGGAGCGTTTCAAAGAAATGCTTAGGCTTTGCCCCCATCATGGTTTAGAGAAGTGGCTTATTATCCACACTTTTTATAATGGTCTTTTGTATACCACAAAAATTTATGTTGATGCAGCTGCAGGTGGGGCTTTGGTGAATAAAACTTACACAGCAGCATATGTTTTGATCGAGGGCATGGCCCAAAACCACTATCAGTGGACAAGTGAGAGAGTTGTAACAACCCGCTATCCCATACTTAATTATTACATAAATAATCAGAGTTCAATCGACAAAACGGGCATGTCACACTACTTTTCTAAATTCTTAAATAGAAATGAATACTATTTAATAAACACCAACAAATTGCAGCGGAATATTTTTCAAATAATTAACATCATCGTCCAACAATAATCCTGGCACAAGGGCCTCAACATAATCATTCATC
>Ga0315913_1008053_pt1 | contig 12542 bp, 4 predicted proteins | sample MpolsnodulesMG_FD_207736 | JGI IMG/M metagenome (GOLD analysis project Ga0315913, IMG submission 207736) | Medicago polymorpha root nodule microbial communities from Los Angeles, California, United States - small nodules | ecosystem: Host-associated > Plants > Roots > Nodule | place: USA... | reverse complement strand
TAAAAATCTTCCTAACTCTCATCCTTCTGTTTTGGGTCATTATTACCTGTTCTTAGTTAAAAATCGGGTTTTGGGGCTACTTGATCGGATTGCTCCGAAACTTACCCAAAAAATCAGAAAAAATTCAAGGACCATGACTCCCTTAGAAGAGACTTCTTACGGGACTCCGCCCCTCAAAATCCAAAATTCCATCGTTTAGATCAATTTTTCATTTTTAAAGTTTTTTTACATTCTCATAAAAATTCGAAAAAATTTGCATTAGTTTTATTTGATTTTTAGAATTTTTTGGTGCTATTTTTATATTTTTATGATTTTATTTGACAAGGTTTTAACATTTTTTTACTTAGTTTTTTTGAAAAGTAAAACTCAAAACTGCTGAAATGTGAGAGAGTCTGATGACTGATTATACATAAGAATTGTCCAGATTATAAAATCCGAAATAGTAAACATGAATCCGAATTTTAAAATCCAGAATGTACAAGGACATTTTTGAAAATTTTACAGGACGCGGGAGAAGGCTGCAGGGTGGAAAAAGTAATTCCCTTAAAATTTAGTTGCAAGAATAGAGATGGAGGGATGGGCGTGAGCTACTCATTATATTTCATTTAAGTTGTAATAAAATATGTGGGCATAACTTCGTTTTAATTAGAACCAATATTAATGTTTAGTTTATTTCTATTAGTGTTTTGATTAAATTTGTAGCATGGGCTACTCATTACCTCGTCTAAGGTTACTATTATTTAGTGTATTTTTGTCGGAATAAAAGCACGATGAGTCATGTTTGGCGCTTAATAGAGCTAATGAGAAGATAAAACTTGACGAAGAAAGAAGATAAAGCTTTTTTTTTTTAGGGAAAAAGAAGATAAAGCTTGATGATGAATGAATAATAAAGAAACATATTTCAACTTCATTTTTTTGAAAAGGATATAACTTTTGGTGTGACTTTTCGTCAAAACAATCTGATGTGACTTTTCTTTTTAATTTCTCGTTAACATTTCCCCTTATATATAACTATTTTATTTACAATTTCATCGTTCTTTATTTAATAATTAATCAAAGTTTTTAAATGCATATTTTTTTGTCTCAATAAATGTCTATACTCATATAAGAAATACAAAGTTTTGGTGTAGTATGTTTCTTCGAAATATTCTCTTTATTTAAAAATTTATTTTTTACCATTTCATCATTTCTTATCGATCAAACAATTTAATTTTTTAAATAATTAAATAAAATTTTACAAAATCCATTATTTTTATTGATGAAAGCATAAAAAAAGCACGACGCTCGTCTTACCATTAACAACAAATAATTATTTTTTTTTTGGACTAAAAGTAGCAAATAGAACTTTTTTTTTTAACGAAGAGTAACAACTTTTTATATATAAGAGAAAATGAAATTATTATTATTAAACAATGACAGTAACATGACATTTGTTTAGGGGAAAATGACATGTGACTTGTGACATGCACCTCTCTTTGGCATATCTTATTAGTATATGCGAGCAGCCTCTATATCATACATACTTTCATAATAGCCGACTATTACCTTAAAAAACTCATGACAACCACACTTTTTATTTTTTTCATTAAAAAACATATGTAATAATTGATTTTTAAATAACAAATAAAATAAAATAATTAGATAATGAAAGTGGCATGCACCTTTCTGTGTCTCTTTTAGAGAAAGGAGGAATGCTTGTCCGATTACAACTGCAAATTTAATTGGTTTAGACACATATACAAATGAAAATAAGTAAAAAGAGAAAAAAAAAACAATTATTGTTATTATTATTGAAAATAAATAAAAAAGCACATGAAAAAAAAAACCGTGGTATCATTCCTGACAAGGCTACCTCTTGCGTGGCAGGCTGTGGTCTTGCGGAAACTGCACATTATTTGTTCATGCACTGTGTTACTTTTGATTCTATTTGGCAGCAAGTTTGGGCTTGGCTTGGTTTTTCAGGTGTTGATCATAACAATCTCGGTGCTCATTTTCTACAATTTACATATTATTTAGGAGACAAGAAGACTATGCGATCTTTTCTCCAGCTCATTTGACTTCTCTATGTTTGGCTTATCTGGAAGGAACGTAATAATAGAATTTTTAATAACTTTTGTACTCCTATTCCGGAGATTGTAGAGAAGGTTAAATTCCACTCCTATTGGTGGTTGCGTGCAAATAATGCCACTTTTGTTTTTGGTTGTCAGCAGTGGCGGTCAGACCCACTGTTTTGTTTGGGTATTGGCTAGTGTCTGTTTGTCTGTTTTGGATGTCAGACTAGTTGTATTTTGAGCGTTCTCTCTGGCACGCCGTGTGCTAAAGAGGCGCCTTGGTTTGGTGTGAATATATATCATTTTTGTTTCTTAAAAAAAAAAAACATGAAAAATTGTCATTAGTTTCTTTGTTCTCAAAATCTCACAAAACTTATCTTAACAGATAAGCCTAAATAAGTTAATCCAAACACACCTTATGTGTTATTCTACGTTTAGAGTGGGTAAAAATAATTTACAAGATATAAAATTAATTTTGATATTTAATTATTCTCAAGTAAAATTGATTTCACTTTGATAATTGATTATATCTTAAGCTAGAATCTATATAACTTTTGACTTTAAATTCAACTTTTATACTAAAATTTATTATTCAATTTTTTTTACCAAATAACTAGTAATCAGAATTTCATCCCTTAATACTAATAAGTTAAAAATTTGAATTTCAAACCTGATTTTGATGCATTTTAATGTTTCAACCAACTGAATTATGTTTACAAAATAAATATATTTTTCAATTTACTTTTAAATAAACTTATTCAAACATAAATCATTTTACATTTAATTTTGGAAATCGCTCAAAATATTAATATTACAAAATGAATTTTTAAGACACAATATATTATAATCCCCAATAATCTAGCTTATCAATTATAAGTAGAGGTGTCAAAACGGGCTACCCGGCCTGTGACGGGTTAGCCCATGTCGGGCTTGGGCTTTTTCAGGCCGGGCTAAAAAGGCCCGGATAATAAATGGGCACAAATATAGTTGTCTAAGCCCGGCCCTTTACGGGCCACGGGCTTTCGGGCCTACCCAATTAATAAAAAAAATTTAATTTTAAAAATAAAAATGACTTAAAATTATTCACACCACATATTGTTTTTTTTTCCAGACAACTTCACGTAGAATTCATATAAAAAAGCAAACAAAAGGGACCGAACCTGTGATAAGTTGGAAACTTTAAATGGATAAGAAAGAATAGCTCAACCACGACATAATAATAATGATAATTCCCAAACAATTGAACATGCACAGTAACAACAAAGTGGTGGAATTGAATTGGAAATAGAGGCGCATCAACAAGGGAGTCAAATGGAATTGAGTAATAACATCGCAGCAGCAATTACACTTAACAATAAAGGATTTTAATTTATTAAATAGAATAGTATTACTGAATACTTAATAGATTTGCATAAAAATAAAGGTTATGAATACTTAAGACAAAACAAAACAGTGAATTGGGTAAATAATTTTTTTTTTATTAGTTATTAATAAAAATAATCGGGCTTTTGGGCTACCCGAAGCCCGACCGGGCTAGCCTGTCACAGGCTCGGGCTAAAAAGCCCTCGTACTAATCGGGCTAAAATTTGGTTGTCCAAATCCTTCATTTTTCGGGCTTTCTCGGCCCGACCCGGTAGGCCCAGCCCATTTTGACAGCACTAATTATAAGTTATTTTTTACCAAGCAAAAGGTGAATAATCATTTTCCATCCACAGAACTTGAATCCGCCATCTGTTTCTTCTTCTCCACTCCACTCACTCATATCATATAAATTATTATTATAAATAAATAATATTAAAATTTTTAACTTTATTACAATTTTCTAAATCAAAATCTAAGACACCCCATTTTCGTTTCTTACCAAAGTTGATTCCTTTTTCAGGTAACGATTCAAACCCATTTCTCTTTTTTTCATTCTTTTTGCCAATTTCTGCATTTGTTTGTTTTTGTGGTGTTTGTTCAGTTAATTTTCTATTATTTTATTTGAAATTTTCATGCTCTATGGTTGATTTTGATTGCAATTTACAAAAGCATTGATGTGTTTTGCATGATGTTTATGTTTTTTTTTGATGTTTATGTTTTTTTGTTTTTTTGCTTATGTTTATGTTTTTTGGTTAATGTTTATGTTGATGTTTTTTTGGTTGATGTTTTGTATGTAGACTTATAAGGTGTTTTGATTGATGTTATGATTATGGGCTTGTCTGGATTGGTTTGTTTGAGCTTATATAGTGGCATAAGCATTTGTTTAAGCATTTATGAAAACGGTTTATAACATTTTTCATAAGCTGTTTTCGGCTTATTTTCATAAGTTGTTAAAGATAGCTTATGAAAACAGCTTATAGATTATACAAAAATAATTTAACTTCATTTTATCTTTTGTTATAGAAATAGCTTATACATAAGCACTTATCATGATAAGCGCTTATGTTATAAGCTTCAAATTAAGCTGTTTATCCAAATAGGGTGTAAATGCTTGTATGGACCTAATTCAAATTTGATTGCAGACCCCCGTTTTTTACAGTATGTTTGGTAATGTGGTGAGAGGCGTAAACATAAGCTGTTGTAGCTTTGGTTGGACGTGAGTTGTTAATGTGGAACCTGATATTTCCAAACACAATTTAATAGTAGTTGATTCATTGAATTAGTAGCTAGAAAGAAACTTTACATGTCATGTGTTATATTAATGTATACTTTCCCTAATATTTAAATATTTTTAGGTAGTCTGTCTGAGGCAGTTATTTTCTTTTGTCACATGGACGCCAATATTGAGTTTTCATACTTATCATTGAGTTTGTCATATCCATATAATTTTAGAGACTCGATTCCGCGCATGTGTAGTTTAACTTGATTCATCTGTTAGATTTATTTGGCTATTGTGCGCTCTGAAGTTCTCTGAAATACGATTGATTGTTCTTTTTATCTGTCTGTGAGTTTGTCTTCATGCTTTGTTGGATGCAGAAAACTTGTATGATATTATAATTTGGAAACTTTTTTTTGCAGGAAATTGTTCTATCAGTTACAGTTCTGAATGGCTTCCTCCACTCTCATCTCTGACACTCAGCCATGGAAGGACTTAAAGGTGTGACAGGAACAATACTTCTTAAATATGCATGATGCAAAAATTGTGAAGATTTATTCAATGCTTCTCCTTTTACAGGACCATGTTGAGGACATTAAAAAGACTCATTTACGTGATTTATTGAGTAACGAAGAGAGATCCAAGTCAATGATGGTGTACGTCACCTACTTTATGAAGCGATATAGTCTTGCAATCTGATACTTTATTTTACAGTACGATGTAATAACCTGAATTTTGCATTCTTTGAAGTGAATTTGATGGAATTCTATTGGACTACTCAAGGCAGCAGGCCACCCTTGAAACAACGGAAAAACTCTTCAAATTGGCAGAGGTCAATTCTCTCATTTTAGATGTTCTTCATAGTAAAATAAAAAGTTATTTAAACTGAAATGCGATCATCTGACTAATGACTATCATATCTGTTGTTGTGATGTAGGCTGCATCCCTCAAGCAAAAAATAAACCAGATGTATAATGGGGAGCATGTGAGTACTTATATCTTTATCAAAGGGTCTCCGAAATTCCTCCCTTTTATCTGGAAAACCTTGTAATGTTGCAGTGTAAATGCGATGTATATTCAAGGTTAAATTTCTTCATTTCTGAGTTACTGTATTTATTTTGCAATTTTTCGTGGACTTTTAGATAAACAGCACTGAGAATAGAGCAGTACTTCACGTAGCCCTTCGTGCTCCAAGGGATGCTGTTATAGAAAGTGATGGAAAGAATGTTGTTCCAGATGTTTGGAATGTTCTGGACAAGATCAAGGAGTTCTCTGAGGGGGTCCGCAGTGGATCTTGGGTAATATAATATCCCTGTCAATGTTTTTTTTATATGAACATTGTTGAACTTGAGTTGAAAGTATTAATCATATTTCCGTAGGTTGGAGCTACTGGAAAGGAACTGAAAGATGTTGTTGCCGTCGGTATTGGTGGAAGTTTCTTAGGTCCACTTTTTGTGCACACAGCTCTTCAAACAGGTTGGCGACACTGTCTTAGTGGCATTTATATAATTATCTATTATTTTTTACTTTTATTTGTACTTTTTTCTAGTACATATGTAAATGAACATAAGAACCATGGATGTTATTTTCAAAACAAGTGCTGAATATGTATTTATTATTACATCTTACAGATCCTGAAGCAATTGAATCTGCAAGAGGACGTACTTTACGCTTGTAAGTATCTAAAATTGCTTTCTGCACTGCTGGTTATTCTTGAAAGATTGGTATACATGCTTGTGAGAATATAATAATGAGTGTATATTGTAAACTTAGCCGTGGCATGCTTTCTGTTAGAGGCTTTGCATGATCCATTTTCAAAGGGTCAATGTGTCATTTGATGGCCGAAGTTAGAGATATATCCGTGCTACAATCTGTGTTTATATATTAAGGGTTGTTTTACTGATTGTATGTGATACGATGTTGTCAATCGCAGAAGACAGTAGTTTGTTTGAATTCCCCTATACAATAGTATTCTAGTGCCTCTATAGCTGCTATTTGACAACATTTTGTACTAAATAGCATATTCCAGAACAATAGTGATTTGTTCAAATTTCACTATGCTATAGTGGCTATAACGCCGCTATTTAACAATATTATTGTGATGTGTGCTGTTAGAAATGTCTTACTAAAGCTACACATTAAGAAAACCACGTCTTTTCTTGAAATCAACCTCATGCGTGTATTTGCTTCTATGTACAGTCTTGCAAATGTTGACCCGATTGATGTAGCTAAAACAATCACAGGATTAAATCCTGAAACAACACTAGGTAAATAGTTTGTTGTTTTAACTTTTCTTATTTTCCTTAATATTTGACTCGAGATTGAGGGTCATCTTTTGTTTTATATGGTTGCAATTCTTCTTATTTTTGTAGTTGTGGTTGTGTCAAAGACTTTTACGACTGCTGAAACCATGTTGAATGCTCGAACACTCAGGGAATGGATTATATCTGCTCTAGGGTAAGTGAAACATTGAAGGTGTTTGATCAATAATTGTTGTAAAATGATGGTTCTGGAATTCTACTATTTCTTCCCATATTTTATATAGAAACTTGCCGATAGGATATTGGGATATTATTCTCTGTGCTCTGTTTGAATAAACAACTTAATTAAGCACTTATCATGCAAGTGTTTATGTATAAGCTATTTTTATAAAAAAAGATAAAATAAAGTCAAATCATTTTCATATGAGCTATTTTTGTAAGTTATACGGGAGAGCTTCTGGAAGTAAGCTGAAAACAATTTATGGACAGATCATAAGCTGTTTCCATAAGCTCTTTCAGACTGTCTCACAAGTGCTTATGTCAGTAGATAAGCTCTCAAATAAGTCAATCTAAATAGGCCATTGGACTTCTAGTAATGTATGTGTCATGCCCCCATATCCTCAAAATGTATTTGTATTTATGTAAAAGGGAAACACTAACAGAAATTGACAGTATTATGAAAACTTGCTTATGATTCATATTTTCTTCAGGCCATCAGCAGTTGCAAAACATATGGTGGCAGTTAGCACGAATCTCGCGGTATAGTCATACATTATTTTCTCTTTTGGCATTAGCTCGTTGAGTTAACAAATGATTGTTTGATTTCTGTGTGTGTATATACAACTTATTTAACGGTGTATGGTCATTTGCAGCTTGTTGAAAAGTTTGGCATTGATCCTAATAATGCCTTTGCATTTTGGGACTGGGTTGGTGGTCGATATAGTGGCAAGTATCTTGGCTTGTTTTAATAAATAAAAGTTTAATAATTTGACTTGAAGGAGATTTTTTTATTTTGACTATTTTTTGAAATGTTGGTTACAGTTTGCAGTGCTGTTGGAGTGTTTCCTTTATCCCTGCAATACGGTTTCTCAGTAATTGAGAAGTATGTGATTTCTTATTCGATGGCACTTCTTTTGAAAAGTTCTATCAATTCATTATATTTATCCCATTATTCATTCATTTATTTATTTTTGGTTCTATATGATTGATTGACAAAGCATTGTTTAATGTTCATATGCTTGGTTTTTTATATCTTGTATTTCTTTTGTGAAGGTTTTTGAAGGGAGCTTCCAGCATTGATCAACACATGCATTCAGAGCCATTTGAAAGTAACATACCTGTAAGAGCCAACCTTTGTTTTTGTTCATCAGATTTTCTTTGCTTCAGTAGGTCCAAGAAAGTAGTAACAGTAATACCAAATTTAAGCCATTTATTTTACTGTAATCTAGTGCCTAGTTATCATGAACAAGATCATCCTATGCTAAAGGCTTAAGCTATTAGGCAGAGGCCCAAGAATGATTTTTACAGTAACAGTAATAAAGTCTTCTTATAGCAGCGTATGATATCAGTTTGGAGAAAAAAGTATTTGTTTGAATTCTGTTTTAATAATACTTTACACTTTACAGTCGTACAATATCATGTAATATATAGTGCGACATTAATTTTCATGTGTCGTGATTCAGTTATACGCATAACAGTAACAAAACGTAGCTGTATAATACACACAGATTTCATCATATATGTTTAAATTTCCGTATTTTGGTATATATAGCAATGATCATCTTCTGAAGATGGGGAATGACTAACAGTGATCCAGTGTTGTCAAATAACCGCTATAGCATTGCGGAATTTGAACAAATCTCTATTGTTCTGTAATACGTATTTAGGACAAAGTGTTGTCAAATAGTGGCTATAACACCTGTAGCATAGTGGAATTTGAAAAAAACTGCTATTTTTCCGCGACCAACGATTGACAATCTGCTTTATTCACACCATTCCCTCCCATTCTTCAGGATTATTTATTTATGTCGCATTTTAATATTTCTATACTAAGTGCAAGATGACATGTTCATTAACATTTTGTCCATGCATCAGGTGCTTCTGGGACTATTGAGTGTATGGAATGTCTCATTTCTTGGATATCCTGCCAGAGTGAGTGCCTAATATATTTTGTTTCATTGAAATTTATTTTTTGTCTATTCTTAACCAACAATTTTCAATAACTGAAACTTGTGGCTAAAATCCAGGCCATTTTACCTTATACTCAAGCCTTGGAGAAGTTTGCACCACATATTCAACAGGTATGTTGTTACTTCTATATGTGAAAGAAGCATCATGGATATTTTAATACTGCTTCTCTCTTTTCTTATAGTTAGTGTTTGTCTCAAATTAGGTTAGCATGGAAAGTAATGGCAAGGGTGTTTCAATTGATGGCGTGCCTCTACCATTTGAGGCCGGTGAAATCGATTTCGGTGAGCCAGGAACAAATGGACAACACAGTTTTTATCAACTTATACATCAGGTGACATGCAGATTAAGTATATGTAGTTTATTTAATTAGTATACATGCTGTCCAAGATGTTTATCAATCCGTGTAGATGTTAGCTTTATATCTTAGTATGAAAAACTTTGTTATTAATAACTTGTGTATCTAAAAATCTTAATTTTAGGGACGTGTTATTCCATGTGATTTTATTGGAGTTGTGAAAAGTCAGCAACCTGTTTATCTAAAAGGTAAAGTTTCCTCTTCCGCGTATCAAATTTTGGTGCTTGCTTTGAATTTTACAGTGGTTCTTTTCTTTTTGTGTGTGAAATTTCTAATTCAAACTCATGTGATTCCTGTGCAGGTGAGGTTGTGAGCAACCATGATGAGCTAATGTCAAACTTTTTTGCACAGCCAGATGCACTTGCCTATGGGAAGGTACATACACTCTTACTCTTCTTTCTTACCTAATTCATGCTTTTAGTTTCTTCTTTCTCAAGATATAGAGTAGAAAAAAAGAAAGAAAATGAATCAATTGTGATAAAGTTTTAGAAAATAATAATAAGATTGTATAGTGAATCCTTATTGGATCCATATCATATAACATAGCAAAATTTGAAAAAAATATGTTGTCATATATCAGCTGTAATGGCGCTATAACACTGTTGTATAGTGGAATTTGATCAAACCTCTATTTTCCGTGATTGACAACACTGAACTGGTATTCACGCTAATGGGAAGGAGACTATTGACGTCATTACTATCATTATGATAATTCTTGTTTTGTCTAGGAACCAAGATATCTGCAAAAACACTCTGATATATAAGTTATAGGTGACACCAAAAGGTTAGGGTGTGCGTGAGAAAATCCATTAACTGAGGGTTTTATCCTCTATTTATAGTGGAAATAACTTCTTAGGGAGCAATCTTTTATGAGACAGAGCATTCTAATATCATACAACATTCTTCTCAATGACACTGAGATACAAAAGTGAACAGAGATTCTATGTTGATATTTTTTTAGGCATTCTTGATTGTCTTTAACATGCATTCTTTTGACTTGTTTCGAGGAATATAATCAATAATAACTTTTCTACAGACCCCCGAGCAATTGCAGAACGAGAATGTTTCTCCACATCTTGTGTCACACAAGGTAATTTTCTTTCTGTTTCTGCACTGCTTTTGAGTTATAGATTGAGTTGGTAGTCCCCTTACTATGCATTCATTTTGCTGCAGACATTCACAGGCAACAGGCCTTCTGTCAGCCTTCTGCTTCCGTCGTTGAATGCTTATAATGTTGGGCAGGTTTGTGTGCCTTCCGCTTATATATGATTAATGATTAGAAAAGAAATAATTAAGGACCCATTTGTTTAATTTTTTTACAAGTGTTTTTTAGATTGTGTAAAAAAGTAATTGTTATTTTAGAAATTTTCTGAGATGCTACTTAAACAACTTCTAAAAAATGCTCAAAAACGTTGAAAATTGATTATTTTGAGATTCTAATTCTTAAAAAAAATAACTTATCTAAACATCTCACGAATTCTTAAAACTGATTTTTCTTACACAAAAAATTGATTTTATTAAGAAGGTTTAAAATGTTCAATTACTCTGGAGGTTGATAGACTATGTGGTTTTTTAAATAGGCCCGTAAATTAAAAGACTTTATAATTGGGTCCATAAACATATCAATAACTTGTACTTAGTACCCTGAACAATTTTTTTGTTAAATGTGTTCTTAAACTTTTAAATAATTTATAATTGAAAAAATTATATAATCAGTTTTCCTTTGATATCAGTACAAATTGAGTTCTTGGTACTAATATCAGTTCCCATTTGCTTTTCCAGTTGTTGGCAATCTATGAACATAGAATTGCTGTAGAAGGTTTCATATGGGGCATCAATTCTTTTGACCAGTGGGGAGTGGAGCTCGGGAAGGTATGTATTTGATAAGCGACCTCTTCACGTGCCTTGCATGAAAAATACGTTGTCATGTCTTTCTATTAGGATTTGCATTTTGTATGCGTTAGAATATAAAAAACACATTAAAAATATATTTGATATTATATTAGAGTATCTTAGTTTATTTCCTATGATCAGTTTGTAATCATAGAATGTCTGTCATAGATTATTGCCTTGGAATAGTTTATACTACTAATTATTATTATGGTGTTTTCTAATTTTCTTAGAATTAGTGTTTAGTCTTTTGTATCAAGTTACACTCTGTTTGAATAAACAACTTAATGGAAGTGTTTATAGCATAGTGCTTATCATATAAGTGCTTATTTATGCTTCTATAACAAAAGATAATGGAATTCAAATTGTATTGATATAAGCTATAAGTTGCTTTCATAAGCTATCCTAGAGAGTTTACAGAAAACACTCATAAGTTGTTTCAAGCTCTAACAATCAGTGTCACAAGGGTTAAAGCGATTATATAAGCTCAAACAAGCCAATCCAAACAGACCCTCATTATCAAACTATTTTTAAGTTTTTGTCGACGATACTCTAGCTCTTAACTTCAACATAATGCACATTCGTAAATTTGACTTTAGTCTTCACCATTGTTTACTGAATTTTCATTTTCTTTGTTGCTGTTGCATAATAATGTTAACACAGTCATTAGCCACACAAGTGAGGAAGCAACTTAATGCATCTCGAACAAAAGGAGAACCAATTCAAGGCTTTAATTTCAGTACCACAACTATGATAACAAGATACCTTCAGGTATGACAAATCTTAATTCAGTTAAGAATGAATAAAGAAAATTATTACACATATTTGCACATATATTTTAAACTAAACCTATTGGTTTCTGATTCTTTATCCAATAAAATATGTTTTTGGTTCTGTTATTTTTCTATTTAGTCCCTGTACGTTTTTTTTCTTCTATCAATGGTCACTAAAGTATACAAATTTTTCATCTTTATCATCGTTGTTTTATTTTAGTTCCTATAATATACTTCTTTGCTCTTTGCTTGTCACTATGATATTTGACTAATGTTCTATTAGTGAAATTATGATAAGAACTCAAGGAAAAAGCATATTACAGGGACTAAAATGAAAAGTAAAGTATATTATAGGGACATAAACAAATAAAGGGGGACTGAAGTAAAAAATATAACAAGAGACTATTTTCAGAACTAAATTTTGAAGAGATTAAAATGAAAAGT
>Ga0315913_1008050_pt1 | contig 12543 bp, 8 predicted proteins | sample MpolsnodulesMG_FD_207736 | JGI IMG/M metagenome (GOLD analysis project Ga0315913, IMG submission 207736) | Medicago polymorpha root nodule microbial communities from Los Angeles, California, United States - small nodules | ecosystem: Host-associated > Plants > Roots > Nodule | place: USA... | reverse complement strand
CCGAAAAATTTGAAACTGAAAACGTCATTTTTTTTTTATTTGTGAGACTTTACTTGATGTACTTAATTTTTTTATTTGTTTGAGGCCTTTTGATAGATGATGAAACAGGTTTTCTAAAGAGGCCTAAAGAGGTCTGGAGCTCAAAGGAGAGAATTGCATCACAACCAAACGAGCAAAGGAAATTCCCATTTGTCTAGCTAATACATCAAAGAGAAACCAAGATTACAACTAAGTTGGCCAACACATTGTAAGGGTTTGCACTATTGAGCATGTGATAGATGTATAATTGCAAATTAATTATGGAATCAAATATTGAATTGATAGACAAGAATCCAATTAGAGTTGGTATTCTTAGTACAAAAAGAGAAAGAAAAAGATAGAAGAAAACCTAGTCCTAAGACTTAAGTCATTACTCTACCAATGAGTGTCAAAGGGAGAGAAGAGAGACTTGGTCATTTTTCTTCATACCTCTTGGTGACCATCATTCCTCTATTTATGCACAATCCAAGCTTCCTTAATTTTAAATTCACTAGCAAGATGTTCATTTGCCTCGACGTATAATATTATACCAAGTGGAGGAATGCTAGCAACACTCATTTTTGAACACTCTAACACTCACTTTTTTATTGGATGAAATCAATGTATGTTCCACCATTTTGCGCGAGTTCTATTTCCAAAGTATAGATCCACAATGATTTAAACCAATAAAAGAGTGAATATTAAAGATAATGTTCAAAAGAGAGTGTTGCTAACTTTCCTTGTACAAGTATATTTCCGCATATGCTATATCGAATCATAACACACATCTGCGGAAAAAATTGTCAAAAGATACGAGTATTTGCACCAAGATTACTTCTCAGTCTAGCTGAAGGAGACACTGAATCCTAAAAACTAGACTCGTACAAATCAGATTAACTTCCCCTCCTCCATTAATCATATTTGCTACAACCAAGGAATCTACAATCCACATTTAGCTCATCTGAATTAAATCCCATCCTTTTTGCAACTAGCAAACCTTCGTACACATCCCATAACTTTTTTAAAACTTACAAGGACCCTCCTATCCATTTACCATATGACCCTCTAACGAGTCCTCTAATGATTATCACTTAAGCATCTGATATTTTGTGGAGTCTGCTTAAGTTCCATTTGGATTTTGAAATGTAAAAATCCAAATGTTAAACCTGCTGATGTGGAAGTAGAAATAATTCATCAAGATGTCTTAGACGACGCATCTGTCTTGACTCAGTCTAAGATCAAGTTGGTAAGCCAAGCGGAATTATAACAGCTAAACGTCAGTAATGTCTGAATCAGATTTAACAGTTTGACCTATCGACTGATCAAGTCAACAGAGAAATCCACATAATAAATTGTGTTGGCTGGTAATGTCTTGATGATGAAATGGCAGGATTCCACAAAAGTGTCAAGAATTTGTCAGTCATATTAAGTTTAAATCTGTTAAGAATTTAAAGAAGCGTTCATGATCGCTGCAAATGTTTCTTTCCATTAATGGTAAATTTTCAAAACTTTATAAACCTGTTATGTGCAAAATGCTTGCATAGGAAAAGACAATGTAAAGAAAAACTTCCTTAATCATATATCTCGACATAATTCTCATTTGTTGTGATATTACATAAAGAAGTAAATTTACAATACAAAGAATAACTTTGTGGAATGATAATTTGATAAAGGTAAAAATCGAAATTCCATGTGTCTTGAATTTTTGCTTTGATAAGACAAAGGCAAAAAGAGAAATGGATGAGAAAAGCATGATTTTCAATGGCAACACAAACACGTTAAAAACAATTTGTGCTATTAAAACAAACACCTATCAAGGGATTTGTAAAACAAAAGCCAAATCCCACACGGGGGAGAAGGGAGTGCAAAAGGAAACATGATAGAAAAGAAAACAGAGGGAGTAAGATATTTGTTGTGAAGGGTAAAAGAGCGAAGCATGGTGTTTATGAATCATATTCATACCATGACGATTGACGAGGCACATTAATCATCAATACCGGCCAAGTTAAAAGTAGACCGAAAGTAACCAGCGACTGTCAATAACCGTTAAAGTAGTTCATTGTAAACAAGGAAAGAAGGAATACTTGTTCAACAAAAGGGAACACAACCTAAAATGCAATAGAATTACAAATTTTTCTGATGAAATCTAAGTTAATGTAAATGATTAAATTAAACTGATTTTGGAAAGAAACAAGCTTGAACATAGGCCCAATGTTCAGCTAGAGAGGCTTTCTTAGTCAGAGCAGAATGATATTCAGTTTCAATGGACGACATCTTGGTCATGAGGTTGACTCCTTTTGAGTATTCTTCATTGATTTTGGACTCAATGTCTTTTCCAGATGCTGTGTTGGTTTCCTTATCAGCCAATATTGTCTGTAGTTCCTTTTCTACTTCTTGAAGATCATGACGAAGAGCAATGATGAGGTTTCACAGCAACAATGGGCTGAAATGGTCTAAAGAGAAGTGAAAAAAATATGCAGAAACATAAAATAAAGAGTAAAGGTGCTACAATATACCTTGGTGCATACATCTTTGTGAACTTTGGAACTGCCAAGCATGCCACCTGCTGGTAACATATTTACACCATTGAAAGAGGTTGATACTATGCGATTACACCCACTGGAAGAAATCCTCGAGGCGTCTATAGAAGATGCAACCGCCATGCTTGAATTTGAACCATGCGACATACCAGGGGTTGGTGTCATTGTACCCATGGGAGAAGAGCTAACAAGCTGGGGATTCTGTATGTTGTGATTATACATAGCTTCTTGTCGGAGGAAATTAGTTAAACGACTTTGTAGTGTATCCAAGTTCATGTAGTCCTCCTAAAAGATGAGTCCAAAACATTGTCAACAGAATATAGTCTTTGAAATTTACTTCTAGCATCATAAATCTTGAGTATTTAAAAATTAAGGAAGATTTAAATCCCTCCCAATAGTGAAAAGAAAATTAACATGGGATCCAGAAAAAACCTTAGAGAGAGAATCTTTTAACAGGCCCTCCTCCAGGCGTTTTGAAAGATCCTTGATCCTCCTTTTCTGCATTTCACTAACTGGTATTGTATGTCGTTGCAATAACATCTCATAGCTGGAAGGTAAAATGTAAAATATCTATTATTGTTGTCAAGTAAAATCGACAAGAATGAAAAAGAATACCGTGATATATCTTATGCACATATTATATCGTATCTTCGTAAAAAAAAAAAAAAGCATGTGGAAAACACAGAGAGAGAGAGAGAGAGAGAGATTAATCTAATCGACTTAATTAATGCATATGTACTGTAGTAATCCAAATCAATAACTTTGATAGAATGGCTTGCCAAGTTCAAAGATAAGCAATAACTATATAGCAGCAGAAAAAGAAATGTGCCTCAATGTTGTCAAGCAAGTCGCAAAAATACCAACTATAAACACTACATATAATCACAATCTGAGTAAAATATTTAAAACGATTAAATGGTTGTATTTATATCTTCCAAGATTAAGATTACATTTTCGAGCCAATAGATAGTATCAAGAAAATATCAATCTCCAAATACTACACCTATTGATAAGTTAAACAAAGAAATAGTAACTTACATCCTATCTCGGATAAGTGCGCGTGCTCTAAGAAGTTCCGTATTAATTGCTGATCCGCCTAAAGATGGCATCTGTGATGGGAGGGCATTCACATTCCCATTCCCATTCAGTTGAGTCTGTCCAGGCAACTGAGACCCCGCTTGATTGGGTACCTGTCCATTCACATCTGCCTGTTGATTCATATTAATTCTTCACCCGTATCAGACTATGCACAAATTCAACAATGCCTAAATCCAAGGATTACACCATCAGCTAGTGTTTCATGTGAAAATTCAACGTCAAAATCAATTTAAATGTCAATATAATGTGAACAATTTAATTTAAGGTGCTAATAAAAAGTATTAAGAAGATTGCACCAATAAAAAAGTAGTAAGAAAAAACCTATAATCAGAATATATACAAATTTTCTAAAAGAGGATAAACGGATTCCCTATGGTTGTGTTGTGATGGATGATTGAAAGAGTGGATATAGAATATACATATTCAATCATGCGTAAACTACTATAAGTAAACCTAGATACTGAATCAAAGGAACAAATGCATGTTACGGCACCAAACGGGAGTGTTAATTTGTATACAAAACCAAAAAAGGAACTATGAAAACAAAATTAGCGACGACAAAGATTGACCATGCTTTTGCCGTGGAGAAAGAGAGAAAGACACGTACCAAAACTTTGTGTTACTCGCTTGATCTTGCGTGTCGTTTTTGGTGTACAAGTTAATTGCACGTTTTGTTATTTACTACAATAATTCTTTTCAATAAATCTGATTAATTTATTCCCTCAAAAAAACATCTGATTAGTTTATATGTATGTGGAAAATTCGGTTGTTATATGTATGTGGAAAAAATCTGATTAATTTATATGTATGTGGAAAAAAGTATAGTATATAGATTTTTTTTTTACTATACTTTTTTTTCTTCAAAAAAAATCTATACTATACTTTCTTTTTTATAGGAAATCTATACTATACTATATATTTGTACCATACATGTAAAGAAAATAGTAGCTTTCTTTAGAGGATTTCTGGGTTGACTTTCTTTTATTTCAATTATATCTTTAAACAATTTTTTTTATAATAATGTTACATTGTTGGTGTTATTATTGAAAAGATAAGAATTTTTATTATATTTGTTATATTATTGTTGCCATTGAAAACAATTAATATGGTTTGTTGAGTTTGTTATATTTGAAAGTCACAAATATCTATAAATAAATTTATATTAAATCTCGTTTGTAATACACGCAAATTTCTATAAAATATCATTGGTAATCTACACACGATAGCGCAATAAAAAGAGTGGAAAGACGGGCATGTGATTTTAGTTTTTTAAACAAACTTTTTTTTAAGACTATGAATCTTATTTATTTGGTAAATAACTATGAATCCATGAATCTAAAGATTCTATAAATAAAATTGTAACATTAAAAAAATTAAGTTAAAATTAGAAGAAAAATTCTAATGGAAAAAATTGTTTTAGATAGGAGAGATATAGTGTGCAAAATAGAAAGGAGTTTGTTAAAGACAATATATCAATTGTTTGTTAAATAACACTGTTGAACAAAGAAGAAAACAGAAAAACCATATCAGTCAATGAGAAAGAGAATATGTTGTCTACACGTCTAAAACATGATTATCGCCACCCTAGACTACAAAAACCATGGCACCACTTCTAGTATATAGACTTCTCGGTCGATCTCTGATGCGGCATGAATTTATCTCACAATATGGGAGTTATAAGTTGACGAATTGGTGGGGATAAATGGGAGGTTGATTCACAGATTCGCATAACAACTTGTCGATGTTTGTGCTAGTCTTGTGGAATTATATGTGTATGGTATTGGTTTGTGATAGGTTTTTTGATAATGGATTCAGTCTTCTTGTGAGAGGGCTTATTATAAATAGTGATTCACATTGCTTGAAAATTAGGGAAGAAACGTTCCTAGCTAGGTCACTGCTTGTTACAGGAGGTGAGATATTTCTCCAGCAATGTTTATGTTTTAAAGGAAGCTAAACAGGGTTAATAGTAGGGGAGGTTTGTGTCATTCAAGCAAAACTCAAGGGATCTATATAATTTCTCCTATAAATTCTTATGTGACTTCCCCGCAACCCCAAGGTATGAGGGATAGAAGACCTGAATATCTTTCCAATCAACATCATGGCTCCAAGCTATAACTATTCACGTTATAATTAGTCCATTGTATCAACTTTCCATCAAAGAAGTTAGCTCTAGCATCAATATGAACCACATCAATAATCAAACATGTGTTTGAAATCAATTAGACTATCCACCACCATACGTCTATTCCAAAAATTTAAGTGTGTATTTGAAAACAAGAGTTTTCGCTCCGACTCTACATATGCGTTAAGTCTTGGGCTTAGTTTGAATAATTTAAAATGAACAGAAAGGAGGGAATGCCACATAATGGAATGAAACATTAAAATGAACAAAGAATGAAACATAATAGAATCAAGCGGAGTGGAATTAACAACCACTATATTGTTTGGAATGTGGATTGAATGAAATAAATTATAATTTTTTATTCATTTTTATCCTTATTAAAAAAATATTACTCCCTTGTAATTTATCTTTAATTTATTTCCCTTCTAATTTTCACTCATTAATAATTAGAAGAGTGCCAAAGGCTATTCTTTGTGCTAGGAAAAATTTAACAAATATTAAGAGCTCAAAACGATTCTGGATGCTAACACAAATTTGATCAAATTAAAATCACTCCTATTAAGACAAATTCTATATCCGGCAAAATTGAGGCTGGGAAAGAGAATAAACATTTGCTACTATTTGATAATAACGTTCTTATATTTGAGTGAGTAGCTTAATTTCAGATTTTATAATATTTCTCAACATAATTCTCATATACTGTGGTACTACGTGAAGACAATGCAAAGGATTACTTTGTTGAATGATAAAGGTAAAAATTAAAATTCCATTGTCTTAAATTTTTGCTCTGATAAGGCAAAGGCAAAAAGAAAAGTGGATGAGAAAAGCATGATTTCTAATGGCAGAACAAGCATGTCCAAATCCTTGAAGGGAATAGTACTTCACATCATCAACAACCTTGATTTTAAACTTTGTTTCCAATTTAAATTTATAGTAAAGAGATAATTGTAACACCTTCTGCAGAAAAAGAGACACGCAATGAATTGAGAATTCCTAGTAAAGAAGGGAAAGAATTATAAGCCTAATCAAGTTATATCCATAGAGAATGCAAGAATAGAGGTTTCACAACAGCAATGGCCTGAAACTCACCAAATAGGAAAGTAAAAAATATGCAGAAACAGAAAATAAAGAGTAAATGTGTTACAGTATACCTTGGTGCTTGCATCTTTGTGAGCTTCCGAACGGCCAAGCATAGCTACTAGTTAAATGACTCCAGTGTATCCAAATTCATGTAGTCCTCCTAAAATATGAGTCGAAAACATCGTCAACAGAATAATAGTCTTCGAAATTTACTTCTAGAATCATAAATCTTGAGTAGTTAAAATTAAAATTAAGGAAGACTTAAATCCCTCCCAATAGTGAAAAGAAAATGAAAATGAGGTCTAGAAAAAACCTTAGTGAGAGAAGCTTTTAACATGCCCTTCTCCAAGCGTTTCGAAAGATCCTTAATCCTCCTTTTCTGCATTTCATTAGTTGGCTGTTGATGCTGTTGCATTAAGATCACAAATCTGGAAGGTAAAATGGAAAATATATATTATTGTTGATCGACGCGAATGAAAAAGAATAGCATGATATATCTTATGCACACATTATATTGTATCTGAGTCAAAAAACAAAAGCAGGTGGAACACCCGTAGACAGAGAGTAATCTAATTGACTTAAGGACATATATACTGTCGTGATCCTAATCAATAACTTTGATAGAATGGTCTTGCAAGTTCTAATTTAAGTAATAACTATATACCGGAAGACAGAAATGTGCCTCAATGTTGTCAAGCAAGTTGCAGATACCATTGTATAAACACTACATATTTTACAACCTGAATAAAAAATTTAAACTGGATAAATGGTTATATCTTAGCCTACGTGTTCAGGTAAGCAACATTAAAAGTGATCCACAAAGCACCGGGACAGGTTAAATAAAATGATACATTAAAATCCAATTTTTTGTACATAAATCCAATTATTCATTTCATTTATAACGAATTTATAACATCAGCTTTCTTCCAAGATTAAGATTACATTTTCGTGTCAATAGTTAGTTTCAAGAGAATATGAATTTTCAAGTATTACACCTATTGATAAGATTCTCCACATGACTTAATATAGTCAACTTATTTCCTAAGGTTTTGTTTGCAAGTTTTGCATGTAAAAAAATGAATGAGCAAATGGAAGAAATAGAGGACATTGTGAAAGGAGAGTTTTGCGAGTTCAATTTTTACATAATACAAAACTCTCTCATACTGGGGAACTCGAAAATTGTAGAAATGATAAACTCGTTACTCAAACCAACCCACTTAGAGTTTGAATATGTTGAACCCAAACATGAATGAATTTGGATAAAATGTGGGTTGAATTTGTTTGGGTCACTGAATTGAACGGATCGTCCGAATACATGAACACCCCTAAACCCCCACTACTACAAAATACCCTCTTTAATAGCATTCATTTTAGCGTTTAATAGCGCTTTTGAAGCGCTAAGAAAGCCTCCGCTGTTATAGGTCAGAACCCTATAATAGCGCTTTTAAAACGCTATTAAATAGCAATACTTCAATAGCGCTTTCAGAAAAACGCTAATATAGCCTTAATTTGGTGCTAATAAAGTCGTTTTCTAACATCCGTTTCTTAGCACTTTCTGGAAAGCACTATTGTATCTTTTCTACTCAAACAGGGGTTTCTTAGCGTTTGACTGAAAGCGCTAATAAAACTTACGTTTTTTTTTAAATCTACAACCAATTCCGCTATAATTAAATCTACAGATACTGAAATATGAATATAGCAAATTGCATTCATGATAATCTCATTACAAATTGATCATAAACTTAATTACAAATGTCATAATATTAATCAATCCACAATTAGAAAAAAAAAAGCACCTAAAAGCAGCCACAATTACCAACAAAAAAACACCGTGTCCGTGTCGTGTCCGGTGTCTGTGTCGGTGTTTCATAGTTAAAATCACACAGTACATTTGTGGGGATCATATCTTGATTGCGTTAACTCCTTGTGTGACATTGACAAGCAAATTGGAAGCAATGTCTAATGTTTTGGAGAATAGTATTAAATATTCTTCATAGGAGGTGGATTGGCCTTTTAATTTGAACGTGCACATCGTGCTTGGTTGGTTCAGATTATAAATAAATAAATGGCAAATGCAACCACCTCACAGAATTATCACACACTCAAATTGGTAATGTTTGGCTAGTGGCTAACATACTGAATCTGCACATACCATATGTGTCTTATTTCTTATTAAACCTAAACAAGAGAAAAGAACCTATTCCATGCTCTTGAAAGCAAAGATAAATATTCTTTATTTGAAGCAAAAAATCGCAGACACACTAACACTTACACATAAAGGACATACATGTTAGCAAAGTAAGTTAATCAAAGGATGAACCTTTTGCCACATGTTTTTTTTATCATGTTTAGCTTCCCCTCTCGAAAGAGATACGTGAAAAAACTAGATGTGTATTAGGCCAGTAACGAGCTCAAACAAAACGGGTGTAAAAATCATAGACATAATGAAAAAATAGTTGAGCAGGAAACACTTAATAGGAGTTTGACATATATCAACCATGGATCATTAGTGAATATATAATGTCATGAGTTACAAACTCACCCGTGCTGCAATCTTGTGTTTTAGGCCAGCAACGAGCTCAAAAAATACTCATAACCAACGTTGTAAGGTTCCTACTAGAACGAGAATTCGGTTCAGCACTAGCCACTTTAACAGAGATGTTGATAAATCATAAATGACGCTACCTGTATGTTAGGAGGCAGAGACAATCCTTCCACCAAAGGAGCTCTTGGAACTTGCACAACTTGAGTACCGCCTGAACCATCTAGAAGTTGAACGCTCCAACTTGGAGCATTATATATGCCTAATGACTCGAATTCAAATTTGGGTCTCGCCGCATCTTAAAGACCAGAAAAGGATGAGGTTGAGGCTTCTACGTCCTTATCATCAAAATTAAGTTGGTTCAGTTATTTGTCGTTAGCAAGCAATACAACATGACAATGAGAAAAATAATGTTCTGGCCATATTTTACGTCCCAATACAAGCAAAAGAGAGACAATGTAATTACAGCTCAAAGTGATAAAAAGAGACATAGTGCAATGATGATTTGGTCAATGTCTTTGGAACTTTATGTTTCATATTCAACTTAACACATTTTTAACCATGTTATCATACCTGTGACAAAATCTGTCAAATTTATCTGTAGTTTGATATCAGTACTAGAAATCCAATGATACATAAGTTCTCAATTCAAGATGATAAGGAGGCAAAGAGGAAAATTAACATTCAAATTCAATCTCACCCTTCAAAAGAATTGCATATTTTAAGAAACTATAGGTTCAAATGACGTAGCAAGCATTCTGACTCATACTTGAGGGTTGAATCAATAAAAATACAGCAGCATAGTATCAAAAATATAAAGCCGCAGAACTAAATAGTGAATGCCACTTTAGATGTCAACAAAAAATTGAGACTAAAAATGAAATAACTTCACTTGATAACCCAATATAAAATTTAGAACAATAGCCGAATTCCTTTATGATGTGATATATTTTACAAATAGATAATATAAATGGCCACAATTTTCCAAATTGATTTTTTTTTGTTGAAACAGCCAATATTATTCATGTCGAATGAGTGCAAGGCGCACAAAAAACATTCGCAGACAAGTTAACAAGGCAACAAATACAAGGTGCCGTATATAGGCGGAACACCGAAAAAAAACAAACACACATTCCAAAGGAACCCCATAAACAAGAGTCTAGCTAAAGCTAAAGCATGATGCCAAGGTATGCATAAGACCCCTAACCAAAACAGTGCAACAAAAAGGTCAACACATGAATACTCCCACATCACAACCCTCCAATAACAAAACCAAATTGGACTTTCAGCACCAGAGAAAACGTCACAGATCCTAGAGGAAAAAGGCAGAACAGTTGCTATTCAAACACCTCAATGGACTAAAAACAGCACAAACACAAACACAATCCACCAAGCTTAAAAATCAAGCCCAGAAAACAGGCCCCAAATACTGTCAGCACCCCCTGCATAGAGAAAAAAACTCCCAACAACTTTGAACCGAGATAGTATCGCTAATTCTACGTAGGGTTGGATTTTCCCCCAATGTATTGATCCAGAAACGCAACAGAAAAAACACAACAGCCTCCTTTCCTAAAAAGCCAAAAACTACAGTCCCACCTCTTCCTACCGACGCATGCACTCCTTCGGATTCCAACACCATTTTTAAAACATACACTATTGTTTATTACTATATACTTTTGACCACAACTTATCTACATTAGTTGTTAGCCATTCAAGACATGCAAAATTATGTTAGAGTCAAATCACTCCAAGGACAAAATTATTTCTTCGAGCTTCTCTAGTAAGTGGAGATAAACAAATAACTGTCACATTCAAATACAATTCAATATCACTATAAGCACAAAAACTAAGTTTCAGTGAACAACATTCAGAGTCAAATCACACAATATTGTGACACAAACATTAACAGTTTCAACTAGATAAATTTCAGACACAGAAAACTGCACATATTGCAACATTCGGCATATGAATTCATCTCATTCTCAATGCCATCCAAGCCGACCATATTATCAGAAAAATATAGTTCCAGTATGAAATGTCAAGGGCAAGATAAATGAAGGAAAATTAAAAAGAAAGAAAGAAATAAAAGAAAACAATTATGTAAGTTGTCGAGTTTTACTTGTATAGTAGCAAGTCTTCTCTCAAATCCTTTTCTCGGTGCTTTTTCAATTCTTTTTTCCTTTTGTAGTTTTGCATCTGAAGTTTATATAGAAGATAACATATCACATATAAGAGTTTGAAAATTTAAGAATTACAACTTTGCAGTTCTTCTAACAATATGATGATACTTAGCTAAGTTCACAAATGACTAGACTAGCATCTAAATGTTCCAAGTGTTTGAAGCAAAGATATAAAACACAATTACCTATAATAAGTTCTGTTCTAAATTCACATTTCTCTACTATTTATTTCCATTCTTTTGATCAATATTGTGTCCAAAATAAAATTAAGTCAGAGACTGTTTTCAAAGAAAAACATGACATGTCTTGTTACAAAACAACATCTATAAGATTAGACTGATCTAACACCAAACCACACTCTTAGAAAGACTCGTTCAAGCTTGGTGTAACGCTTCACAAGGCATTGAAAGGATTCCAACTCCAAAACCACCAATCAACAAAACCCAAATCACAACAATCATCACAAAAGCTTCTCATTCATGTGTCTGAAGTTGGATTAAAAATATAGTTGTCAAAAAACCCAAATTTTTTAATCTTATAGATCTATATCCTAAATTAAATATAGTTGTCACAAATCAACTTGAAGAATCAACATGGTGCAAAGATACAACATGAATGTCGTCATAATCAAAATTATAGGAGACGTCAATGAGAAAGATGTCATCACATCTTCACATGTATACAAAAAAATGAAATAAACCCAATCTAGTTACTTTATATTTTAATCCTTTACCATCGTGTATAGATCAGTTATGAACACAACCCTTTCAATAACTCAAACATTCAAAATTAGGGTTTGGGAAATCAAAATTGGGGATATTAAACATTTTTTCAACCCATTAACAAGCATCAACAACAGTAGATTCGAATTAGACAAACAATTGAACAAAAATAGAACAAAGAAAAGAAAACCTGGAGAGTGGAGAGGAGAAGGAATGGAAATGGAGGCAAAATTTTAGAAGT
>Ga0315913_1008049_pt1 | contig 12544 bp, 8 predicted proteins | sample MpolsnodulesMG_FD_207736 | JGI IMG/M metagenome (GOLD analysis project Ga0315913, IMG submission 207736) | Medicago polymorpha root nodule microbial communities from Los Angeles, California, United States - small nodules | ecosystem: Host-associated > Plants > Roots > Nodule | place: USA... | reverse complement strand
ATTTTTTTAACAAAATGCATTCCTAATACGTTCGTAGAACTTAACTTCATTTTCTTCTTCTCATCACCATAAACCACCACTTCAACACAAACTCAACCCATAATCCGACCCGATCCAGATTCACAATAACCAAGTTGTGCAAAACCAAATGATGCTATGTGGTAGAAATGTGTAATTCAAGCTCTTGAATAGTGGTCATGGTTGGTCTAATCTTGCAGTACACAGAGCTGGTGGTGGGGTGAGTGAATCATGGAGGAGAGAGAAAAACATTTGGTGTTGAAGATGTATGATAAAACTATGTTCCTTAGTTGATCTGATGGTCAAAATTAACTTTTCCATGGTGGGAAACTCTTTCTCTTTCCCATGCTAAATGCCACCCTCTTTTAATATTAAACTTTGTTGTGCCATTTGTGTGATCGTTTTGCATTTAGGTACTTTGGAATACAATAAAAATGTAAAAATAAACCAATTTAATCTGGTGAAAAAGTTAGTCTCGAACAATGTGATGAAAGGTGTTTAGCTAAATAGTCAATGTCTTTTCTTTAAATTGCAAGGTCATTTAATCTTATAAATTTGTTATATGAACTTTTAGTTTTTTAAATGAAAGAACCTAAGTTATATGTGGTCACTTTTTATAATTAAACATTGCAATTTTAAAGGTATTTCGTTTATTTTGATGAAGTTTTTATAAATGAATTATATTGAATGAAGTTTTTCATTAGAGATTTTAATTTTTTTTTTTTAAATATGGAAGTCTTATGAGAAGATATCAATTGGCACATGTAAATTGTAAAGTTAACACTGGGTTACACTTAAAACAACCTAAATTATAACACTTTTCAATAGAAAATTGTAAAGTCAACATTGGGTTTCAAATTCAAGCGTAAAATAATGAACTTTAAATGTTATCTTATAAAATACTAAAAGATACATTTTATTGTTAAGGTATTGTGCATTCTTCAATATCGGTAAAATCAAAGTCTGTTAACCAAGTATGATCTTTGAATTGATATTACACGAGTTTGAGCAGCTTGCTCAAGACAGGCTTTCTTCTCTGAGTATCGTGACAGGGATAAAATAACCTTGTAAGCATTCTTCATATAAAATCATGAGTTTCTTTGTTTTTTTTTTTTTGAGGGATAATCATGAGTTTCTTAACTACCTCTTTAATATATCATTAGTATAGAGAGAGAGAATAAATTTCCTTTATGAGTATCCTTTCTATGTAAGCAAAAGGAAGCGATTTTATGGTTTAAGTGAACCAAAAGAGGATGTCGTCGACAAGTTCTTGAAGCATTAGGGAGGGGGTTAGAGGCACACTCACGAAGACATGATGCACCCACAAATTCTCCATAAACAAAGCAACCCCTTCATTAAATTGATGCTTATTATAAAGCAAACCCTTGATAAAAAAAATAACATCATTTATTATTCAACTAATGTGACCTAATACATCTAAAAAAATATAATTTCACCTAGTAAATTTTTCTTTTGCTTTTTCTTCAAAAAAAAACTTTTTCTTTTGCTTCCTCGTTTGTCCCGTGGATGTATGTATGATGGTATATATTTTTTGACGGACCACGTGGAATGTGTGATATTAAGCTGATCTTTTTAATTCTGTAAAAAAAAGAGTTGATCTTTTAGCTGTACGTCAAATACGGGATTCTTATTTTTATTTCTTCTTTTAAGGGTTCTTAGATTAAACAATGCTCTTGATCATCAAAAAATAATTAAACAATGCTTTGTATGTTTTTGTTATTTACTCTCTACAGGCTTTGCCCTATGCTTCCATGTGCACGGTCCTCAAGATGCTCTCACACTCATACCCATCACATACATGCACAATACATCCACTAAATAAAATGTAACTAGCGACATATGGTTGCTTGCCTCAAAACATATACATGGAGTAAATAGGCAATTAACCTCCAAAATTGTAAGTTTCGTCAATTACTTCTCTGATATTTACAAAATTTCAATTACCCCTCTGAAATTGCACAACGTTAATCAATTTATCCCTCCCGTCAAATTCTTCTGTTAGCAACATGACATTTTGCAAATACCAGTTGAAGTTTTGCACTTATGTGCAAAATACCCCCCGAACTTGAAAATTTATATTATTTTTTTTATCCTTGACTCAAAAGATATTAAAGGCAAAAAATTAACATTTAACATTAATACTTTAAACTCTACAATATTACAATTAACATTTGGATCCTTGATTACAATCCAATATTTTAGATAACAAAAAGCAAAACAATATACTAGTCCATAACCACTTTGTAATACTTTATTAGATATGGAATTCCAAACTCAATAATACTTTGTTTGTGAATACAATGAGCACGTGGCAATCAACATAAGCATTGCCCTAGGGAGAGACTCAAGACTCTCAATTTTCAAGGGAACCCTTTGTATTCTATATTCCTATTCTATCTTCAATAAAAGTAAGTTATTTCTGTTATATTTCTATGTTTGGTATCAATCTCTATTATGATAATTTAGAGAATGCGTCTTAAATAACTTAAATATTAAAGTTAACTATTAATTGTTTGCCTTTAATATCTTTCGAGTCAAGTATAAGAAAAAAATATAAACTTTCAAGTTCAAGGGGAATTTTGCACATAAGTGCAAAACTTCATGGGGTATTTGCAAAACGTCATGTTGACTAATAGAAAAATTTGACGGAGGGGGTAAATTGATTAACATTGTGCAATTTTAAGGGGGTAGTTGAAGTTTTGTTAATGTCAGGGGATAATTGACGAAACTTACAATTTCGAGGGTAATTGTCTATTTACTCCATATACTTGTATTCCTCTTTCTTTAATTAGGTTTTCATATATGATCAATTATTTCAGTTTGGCTATGGCATTTTTGCTATTTATTTAATTATTTGGCACCTTTCATATTTTTTATTACAAAGAGGGCTAAAAGCCATGCAACTTTCATATTAACCCACGCATTTCATTTTCTTAGTTTACATTTTTTTTAAGGACTTTCTCAGTTTAATTTATCATGCATATGCTTGAAAGAAACGTTTTAAATATATTAATTTCAATTTTATTTATAAAATTTCTCACATTCCTAAGTTGATTATGTAGAGGCATTTGAATTTAAAACCATTGTGTTGGACTTTCTTCTCTCTACGCCGGCCTGTCGCTTCCCCTTGCCTTTTTTTTTTGTTTTTGTGTAATTATCTTCTTTTGTTTTGTTAGATCGTGTTTTATAATTATTTCTTTCACTTTTAATTAAATAAACAAATATCAATTGATTCCCTAAAAAAAAAATTATCAATTGACTAATGATACGATTCTTTAGCCCTGAGGTACTCATGGCGAGCATTTACGTTGTGATGCAAATATACAATAGGACAGCGGGGAGAGACGATATCTCTAGATAAATAAGTTTCTTTTCCTTTTGAAGGAGGATGAATATTGTTAAAGTTGCAACTTGCATTGGGTTCTTGTAAGGACCAAAGTGATATAACACTCTCTCTAACATCTCTTTAACATTAACTTTTTTATTAGGTCAAACTCATGTTAATCACACATTTTAAAAATGGATCACACAAATAATAGTGAGACTTACTTAGATTTCATTTAATAAAAGATTGCGTGAGCGTTCATAACATTTATCATATTAAGGTATATGCAAAATAATTTCAAGGATTTTTTTTTTGTCAAGTAGCCTAGTGGTTAGAGCTCACACATTTTACATGTGGAGAAGTGAGGTGTTCGGGGTTCGAACTTCGGCTCCTGCATATAATATGCAATATCTCTACCAACTGAGCTAAACTCACAAGGATAATTTATTTTATTTATTAATTACAACAATTGAGTCCTTTATTTATTTTTTTTCCATTTAAATCATTTATTTCTTGAAATATTTGCTAGTTAGTCCTTTTTTTTCATTTTCATTAAAAAATATTGGTGAAGCTTGCCACATATGATTATTAGGGTTTACGTTTTCTAGGTTTTGATTTGAGACACTAAGACTTGGTGTTTTAATTTGAATTTTATGGGTTTGATGAAAAAGATTATGAGGTGAAAAGCAAATGAAAAAGATGAATATTTGTTTTTTTCTTAGTTTTTTTAACGATAAAAACCATTGATAATTAAAACTATTACTAATAATCATATGTGGCAAGTCACCTTAACGTAATTTTTCAATATAAAAAATAAAAAATGACTAACTTGTACACGTTAATGATTTTTACGAGACAAAAAAAAAACCATGACATAGAATATGTGTGATGTAAGTTCTTTCTCTCATTCTCTAGCCCCTCACTTCTAGTCTTCTTCTAATTCTTATTACATTTCTTTTGTTTCCTATTATCTCTATCAAGTTATAGTGCTTAATTAATTAATTAGTTAATTGAGTTAATCAATGAAATCTCATTCACATTTTCATTCCAATTAAGTAGAATCATTACACAAACCCCATTCATTATTAATAATACCACGATAATGCCTTTCATTTTCATCGATTATTATTGCTTTGGGCTTGGGCACTCCAAGCAAAATATCTCCACACGTTTATGTTGTTTTCTTTTCAAACTTTATATGACATTAGAATTTTTAATTCTATGGTGGGGTGGATTCACAATAGTTTTTGTAAGATTTAGGTCTTTGATCCATTATAATAAGATTAATCTTTATCCTCATGCTTAACCACAAATTATAAGGAAATTGTTTTTAGGTACCTCACAATCGCTCAGAAGCGACTTCTACAATTTTTAAATTATGATTACACTGTATTGAAAGAGAATCGATATCTCATACTCGATGGTTATGGTTTATTTTCTTGGTTTGGATTTCTTGGATCATTTTTTTTTTTGGTTTGAGACGTTGTTCAAGTTGGTTCTTTATGTTCATCTTAATTTCCTCTCCTCTTTACTCTTAAGCATCTTTTTTCTCTAACTTTTTTTTATAATGGTTTTTTTTAGATGGAAAATGGCAAATAATCATTTCTTCTATCTACGTAAGAAAAAAAAGCTCTTTATAAAATAAATGTTAAAGAGGGAAAAGATTCTTGTACTCATCATTTATGTTAATATAACGGGTTTTACCCCTTTGTACTCATAACTTTATTTTTTTGGGTTTTGAAATTTCCCATTTAAAGAGAACAAATAATCAATATCTCCTTCAAGCCACACCACCATTTGGCAACTACATCCATATCCTTAAAGTTGTTTTATTCATATATAGTAACTGATATCTAATTATGTAAGATTGTGTCATTTTTCTATAATTATATTATATTTTAAGTAATATTCTAAATTTTGGCTAATTTTTCCTAACAAATGCTAAAGAATTCACCATCTTTAAAAGTCTTTTCAAATTCACGTGAAAGAAATGTTATTTTTGCGGTACAATCAATGCATTTATTTTCGCAGAAGATATGGAATCTAAGGGCGAGTTGCAGTAAAGGATATACTGTGATAGACTTGATATTTGTGTTAGAATCAACTCTATCACAGTATTTCGATTGCAGCAGCACTAGATTAATGTGCTTAGTGGAAGCACCAGCACTTTAGCTGTCGCATAGTCCATCTAAGTAGCTTATATGATGGCATTTAGAGCTTATATGATGATATTTAGTGCTGGTTCTTTGAAGAACTTTATGCAGGCTGCTATATATGTTGTGGTGGTGGTATTGCAATATGTCAGAAGATATTTTTTAGGTTCATTGGCGTATATTCCTGGAGTTGCTGTTGGCAGGCATGTTATGAAGTCTATTTTGTGCACAGTTTAGGGGAGGTTCTGGCCTTTATAGTGGTGTTTCTAGATGTGATTCCACATAGTTTCTCCCTCTTATATATGTGCTTTTTTTTTTTTAATGTAAACGTGGCTGCTAATGTGCTTGTTTCCTATTGTATGATGTGGTTGGAGGCTTGGAGCATTTTTGCACATCTTGTGTTTAGTTACTTTTTATCAATAAAAACTTTGCTTATAAAAAAGAAGAAAAAAAGATCAACGCATTTATTTACGCTTTATCATATTCCAGACAACCAACCAGAACAAAGTTGTTGTCTACATGTGCATATAATTGCACTAATTACGGATTATTGAAAACATCATCATCATAACATAGTTCACCACTTAGAGTGGTGTGATGACAATAGCTTCACAAACTCAATGACAACAGCAACAGAGTTAGTGGCGGCGAGTGGTGAGAAGGTATCAGCCTCGTTCGACTCCGCAGTGCCGCCACCAGCCAAATCAGAGAGAGCCCTAATAGCAATGAAGGGAATCCTTTGTTGCAAGCATATAAGAGCCACTGATGCACTTTCCATGTCCACTGGACTCACGTTAAACTTATTGTAGATGAAGGTTCTATATGCTGCATTGTCTAGATAGAACCCTGCACTTGTTCCTCTCTCCACAAGCACAACCTTTGGTGTCGTTGTCAAGCATGTGTCTGAGTCTATGCACGCATCTAGCTTCATTTCCTGAAAATTTATATTCGAAAAAATCATAACCACATGATTTGTATCATGTAGTAATATATAAATGTAGAAATACAGTTTACATGTCTACATAATTGTCCCTAAAAAAATGTATACATTATTGATCCTCTCAAAAATATATAAATGTTAAAATATATTTATTATTATACTAAATTATTTGTTGAAACCCTACTCATATATTTATGGTATAGTAGTTTGAATCCAGGCCTTAATTACATACCTCTAGTTTTTTGGCAATACGATAGTACTTGGAATCAACGGGGACCCAAAGAGCATGTTGCCTTTGTTCAGGAATGCCATCAACAGGGAAAATCTCTTCTGGTTGGTACCATAGATTGTTGAGTTGGTTGTCGAATGTACTGCCAGCACTTAAGTTTGATGTAAAATCTGCAAATTTTAAAAACCCTACTTCCCTGGTGTAATCTCCATTGTTTTCCAAGGGTAACGTGTCATCAGGCCCTTGCCCATACCTCTACACATATACAATCGTTAATCTCCATCAGATTATTACAAACTTCGCCAAATATTAATGTTGTTAATCTATCTATCAAGTCGAGTGTATGTTTGGTTCAGCTTTTACAAGAATTGATTTTGAGAAAATTGTTTCTATAAAATTGATTTTGGTTAAAAGCTATGCATGTTATTAAACAAAATATCGTCTAATAAAGATGCTCTAAAGTCATTAACTAAGTGTTGGCCCAACCCTAATCATATTAATTAGCCTAATAAAAAAAGTCAACAATTCAAATTTAGTGTATTTGCCCTTAACAAATGAGACGTGAGTAAAACGACCACCCGGTTGAGGTTAATTTTATTTTTTTAAAAAATAATACTAATATTATCTCATTCTAATGTGCACATCAGGGCCGTATCTGAGGCAGGGTGACCGCCGTAGGCCTCAAAAAATAAGTACGAAATTTGTCCCCAAAATTATTATTTTTTTAGCGGTCTATTAGGCCCTAAAAAAATTGTTTAGTTTTTTGTATGAAGTTTGATATTTATATAGGTTAATTAATTAGGAATCAAATTGTAGGTTCGTCCTAGGCCACCAAAATTTCAAAAACGGCAGGCACTAGTGCACATACATGGAAAGTGACAATTTTGGGGAAAAAAATCAACTATGCGATTAGTAATTTTGTTCAATTTTTTTTATAAGTTAAAAACAGACGAGAAATTAAAAAGACAAACAAAAGTCTGAGAGGACATTCGTTTGAAAAACAAAGTCTGAGAGTACATAGTACCATGAGTGACTTCTCAGCTGCAAACTTTGTTGGGATAAACGACTCATACACATGAATTTGATAGAATTTTTTCTTTAAGAAGACAAGTTAGTCCATCAAAATTGACATAGAGAAGAATCGAACATAAGACTTTGAGAGAAACGCACTCAAATGACGCAAGTCAACAACATCAAATTGATATGATAGAGTTATTAAGAACACATTTTTTGTATATAAGCGGCCATTACAAGAAATAAATGAAGTGTTCACCACTTCACCAAAAAAAATGTAGTTGTTAATTAATTTCAAAAGAAAGTATTTCTTATTCAGCTAGATTATACAAAAAAGAATTCAATTTTTAAATATTTTACAATACATAAGCTATTTAATTGTGTTTGTTAGCCATAATGAAAATATTTTTTTAATAAAAAATCAGTCATGAAAAATGATTTTTTGAGAAGCTATAAAAATAACTTCTCATTCAAAATACTTTTTATATTTTTTAGATTTTCATTTTTTTTTTAAATATATAATAAACATACAAAAAGTTTTAAAAGTCTTCTTTTTGTCTTCACCACCTGACTTTCAGAAAAAAGGGTGTTAGTAACACAAAAGTTGTTCATGAAGTAAATAAGTTTGACTAAAGATTATTCAAGTTAGAACTCAAACAAGAATTCTTCAAAAAGATTTATTAACTCAAATTCATCAACCATTTAAATTCACCACTTGACTGATCAAAAAAAATAAAAATCAACCACTTGATTAAAGGTGACATAAAGCCTTAAAATTTATTGTGTTTTTATTCTTTCTTTTTTTTTTTTGAAAAAATAGTCCAACCACGGGCTCTCAAAGGTATGTATGATTGCAACGGAAATCAAAATATACAATAAGTTACGTTCAAAATTTTGAATAAACAAATTTTCAACCATCAATTAATTAAAAACTAGTAATTTATCAATTATTTTTACCAAACACCCTTTGAAAAGGACCCTACAATATTTTACAGTCAACAATGACTATGTGTATGAATTATTTTTGTCTCGAGTATTAACATAATTCATGAGTTTTCCGTCGACAATAACAAAGCCAAAAGATGACTTGAGATAAAGATAAAGAAATAAGTACCATGCACCTTCATTGCTTTTTAGTTGTTATTTTAATTTATTTATTTACATGTTGTTATTTTAAATTTATTTACCATAAAATAATTTTGGATTCAATTTTTATTTTATTTTATATGATATTATGATTTTTTTGGTAATATTTAATTAACAATTTGTTATTTCATTTCAATTTTTGATCGAGTATATATTATATAAATAAGAATTACTACCTGCCAGCTCCAAAGTGCCAAATGAGCCCAATAATGGGGAATGGCAACATCTCCAATATGCAAAGAAGGGTTTGCATTTCCAGCAATCCCGTAATGAACAACTCCATCCACTTTGAAAAAGCTTAACAAAAGCTGTGTTGTTATAGCTGCGTTTATCTACATTTCATGCATGCATCAGTACAAAAATATTAGACACATTAATTAAGCAATTCCAATAATTAATTTAAATAATCTCAAAAACTAAAACCATACGTACCACACTCAATCCCGTCATGACCAATATAACTGGTTTGTCGCCAATGGATCCAAAACGAAATCTCCTTCCTTCGTTATCAGCCATAAAAAAAATTTAGGCAAATTAGAAAGTGCTATTAATTACTTTTGTTCCCTAACAAAATTTCACACACATAGTTAAATTCAGTCATTAACTATTGAGTTATTTATTTACTGTTGAAGTTTATTTAGAAGTCAATACTATGGTTTATAGTAGTTAGAAATTACTTGTTTACAAGGCGAAGAGTATAGTTTCATAGAAAAGAAAGAAAAAAAGCAGCGTATAGCTATATGCCCTCGGACTATACATAATACTGGTCCTTTTTAAATATGGAAATAGACAGACACATACACTTACCTGCAAAATCTATGATGTTGTCACTAGCAGCATAGCCTGGATTTTGAAGAAGAGGGTTAAGTTCAAAAGAATTTGGTATGATTAAACCCAAATAAGGACCCTCTTTGTTGATTTTAGCAATTTTCCTATGTAATTTTGGTGTTAAAGCACAACTCACGAATGAATTTTGGGTATTAAACCACATAAATGCCACAAGAAACATGAACAAGACTATTCTACCGTCAATGGCTGCCATTTTTATTAACTGTGGGATTTGAGAAATGAAGGACCCAAATAGGTTGGCTTTTATAGAGAATAAAATGAGGAAGAGTGTTGCACCCAAAACAAAATAAGCAGAGTGTTTGTAATTTGTAACAAACAAAAAAAAAAGAAAAGGAAAAGGTATCCTATAAGCAAGGAGAAACTCTTCTATGGACACAAATACAAATGAAAAATATTTGAGCACACTCACATCAAATGAAAATTTTTAAAACAAAATTAATAAGATCACATCAATCAACATCATTTAGTTTTATTCCCTTTTCATTTTTACCTTTGATGTGAGTGTGTCTAAATGTATATCATTTATATTTGTGTTTATAGAAGAGTTTCTCGTAAGCAAGAAAGTGCAGCTCAAATAGTAAAATAAACACTCTTTTAAGGTGGGGTTTAGCATGAGAAAGGGAAAGAGTTTCCCACCATGGGGAAGTTAATTTTGACCATCAGATCAACTAAGGAACATAGTTTTATCATACACCCTCAACACCAAATTGAAGCACCCATCCTCTACAACCCATCTTCCTCCTTGTGACTACCACTTCATTGGACCTTCTTTACCAGATTTTGTATGTCAATTTTCACATCACTAAATCTCTCCCATGGTGGAATCACTCCATCCCTAAATCTGATATGTTTTAAAAGTTAACTGTATTACCTCTTTCTCTTTTTTACAAACTAGTGCCATGAAATCGATGCATAGCTTTGCAGTATATAGTTTTATCAGGTTCATGTAGATAGCAAAAGTTTCAATAAGTTAAAGACAATGCATTCCTAATACTTTTTTTATTTTTTTAACAAAATGCATTCCTAATACGTTCGTAGAACTTAACTTCATTTTCTTCTTCTCATCACCATAAACCACCACCACTTCAACACAAACCCAACCCATAATCCGACCCGATCCAGATTCACAATAACCAAGTTGTGCAAAACCAAATGATGCTATGTGGTAGAAATGTGTGATTCAAGCTCTTGAATAGTGGTCATGGTTGGTCTAATCTTGCAGTACACAGAGCTGGTGGTGGGGTGAGTGAATCATGGAGGAGAGAAAAACATTTGGTGTTGAAGATGTATGATAAAACTATGTTCCTTAGTTGATTTGATGGTCAAAATTAACTTTCCCATGGTGAGAAACTCTTTCCCTTTCCCATGCTAAATGCCACCATAGTATATACATCCAGCTCTAAGGTATGGCAAGCCTGGGCAGTTACTCATGCTTCGACCCAAATTTTTTGCAATTTCTTATGTAAATCTCTCTGAATTTTTTATATAAACCCCTATAAATTGAGCAATTTCCTTATATTTTTTGATTATTTGCTTACAATTTCTTATGTAAACTCATATAAATGTGTTGCAAATTTTTTTTACAGACTTTATAATGATCCAAATTCCACCACTATATACATCATAACAACTATACACTATACCAGTTAACCATCACATCCTCTCCGGTGAACAATTGTGGTGTTGATCCTCTGCACCTCTTTGATCGTCTAGACATCTCAATCCTCTTGACTCCTCTAATCCTCTGCACCTCTGATCCTCTAGATTCAATATAGATTTCAATAGCAATAATGATTGGCTCCAGTGACTTAGAAATATCACTATCAAACCCATGAAGGAAATCTTTCATTTTTTTTTCTTCTTCATTTCAATCATGTCTCTTTTTAATTTATGTATGTTTGTAAATTTTGTTGAATTGTGATGGGTTGCAATATTGAATACAGATACTCACTAATGGTAAGCTAAAAAGTGCTGAACATAGAGCTGTGACAAATTCAGATCAAGCTCGTACAACTGCTGCCTTTTTTATAGCTCCATCAGGTGATTGTTTCATTGAACCAACAAAAAATCTCATTGATGAACACAATCCACCAATTTATAAGTCTTACAAATACAAGGAGTTCCTCACTCGCTACTTTCAGAAACAATATGACATGGACATGGTGCTGAAATCCTATGAGGAAGAGGAACCAAAGGATTAAATGAAATATTGTGAAAAGCAAAAAGTATCATTTGATTGTGTAATGTTGTTTTTTAATAAATTGATGATGTAATGTTGTTGGACACCTTAATTTTTTTTTTAATAATTCAGAATTTATTTACATCAAAAAACTTTTATTTAGAAACTAAATAAAGTTTCTCAATTTGGTACAATTATCTCATATTGTTATGTTTTACTCATGAGTGTCAATAAACTCATATGGTTTTAAAGCATTGCATATGTCCAATTCATATGCAATTTATGGATAAAATAAATATTTAAAAAGTTAAATTTTATTGGTACTTACTTTCTTAGAATTGGGTTGTCCAGAGGAAAAAATTTAGGCCTCTTATATGATGCTAAAATGTTTTCTCTAACTCGGTTTAACTATATGCTCATCTTGCTCTAAGAAAAACAAAACTATATACTCATCTTGAAGCGGTTACAATAGTATAAAAAAAAAAAAAAAAAACTATATCATCAACCCGTGTGATATACGAGTCTTAATAAAACAAGTACCATCTCCGTGAGCTTAGCTCAATTGGTAAGGACAATGCATAATATATGCAAGGTCCGAGGTTCGAATCTCGGCCACCACAAAAAAAAAAAAAACAATTACCAAGTGGTCTGTCCATAATACTTGTAAAAA
>Ga0315913_1008045_pt1 | contig 12546 bp, 6 predicted proteins | sample MpolsnodulesMG_FD_207736 | JGI IMG/M metagenome (GOLD analysis project Ga0315913, IMG submission 207736) | Medicago polymorpha root nodule microbial communities from Los Angeles, California, United States - small nodules | ecosystem: Host-associated > Plants > Roots > Nodule | place: USA... | reverse complement strand
AAGCCAAAATGAAATATATTAATCAAAATGGTTCAACTAGCACAAGGTGTGCCAAGAAAAACCACCCAAAATGAGTACAAAGTTGATAACCTGCTGCCTTACATCTCGACAACAGACAAAAAGAAACTAAGATAAAACTACTCCCTAATACCCATACATAATAAAGGGTTCCGCCACCAGTCGTTGTAACCGAAAGCAGAAGAAAGCAACTTAGCTTTTAACCAAGAAAAAGACAATAACTTGACAAAATCTAATAACTTAATCAGATCCTAAGCTTTGTTCTTAAAAATCCTATTATTTCGCTCCTTCCAAATGACCCAGGTAGTAGAGTGTCAAATCACTTGAAGATAAATGTGTGTGTACCGCGGTAGACCCGCCAAATTGCCGAAGTGGTGTAAGTGATTGGTAACCAAGTCTGGTGATATGAAAGAGATATCAATCCACTTATAAATGAGATTCCACAGGCCGCCAAAAATGTCACAGCGCAAAATAAGGTGAACCGATGTCTCCGGGGTGAGACAGCCTCCAACACAGTTGTTGTTCTCCTGCTGAAGTGCCCTCCTACGAATCAAATTGTCTTTTGTTGGCAATCTGTTTCTAAGAAGCCGCCAAACAAACACGGAAACCTTGAGCGGAACGTGCTTCAGCCACACCATATGAGAAGTGCCCTGCTCCACGAGAGACTCCGAAGACGTAAAATACTGATAGGTCCCTTTGACAGAGTAACCTTTGATAGGATCAAGAGCCCATCTCCACCTGTCAAGAACAGTGTCCTGCAAAACAAAGTCAGAAAGCAAAGCCGCACACTCTGCGACGGTCTCCTCCACACCCAGGCACCACCATCAACCGTCCACCCTCTCTCCGCCATCTCCCTCACAGACGTCCATTTGTCCAGAATTAGATCAAAAAGGCGGGGAAATTGCAATTTTAAAGGTGTTCCCCCGACCCAGTTATCTAGCCAGAAGTATGTACTCCTCCCTCCACGCACTACCCTCCGAACATTGTCATCGAACCAACTCTCCACCCCCATACCTACACCACCCCGAATACCAGACAACATCTTCCACCATATCGAGCTATCACTCCCACCCTCCTTCAGCCGCCCCCCCTCCTCCCCGTACCTCGCCTTTAAGACTACCATAAACCCTCCTTGTCAACCAACATCCGTCAGCACCATTTTCCTAATAGGGCAACATTAAATTCCCTCAACCTCCGGACACCTAATCCACCCTCCGCCTTCGGTAAACAAATAGTATCCCAATCAACCCAAGCTATTTTTCTAACTCCCTCACCACCACCCCAAAAAAAAAATTTAAAAATAGATTCGATAGAGGAAATTATACCTGTGGGGGCCTTGAAGAAGGATTTTTGAAGGAAACATATAAATTGTTTTCTATCTATCTTTTGCTATCACATCACTAATTCATACATCTATCATATCAATCTCTCTATTTATCGTGTAGAATGGTTAATGGATGTACAAAAATAATTTTATTCATTGATATTGTTCAATTGTTTAAACCAAGAAAAAGTAATTTTCAAATAAAATAATTTAAAGATTCATGTGTAAAGCATAGTCTATTTGCGTTTGTTTATGCTATACTGAAAGGAAAATGCTATTTCTCTAGAAAAATAGCATCAAGAATTTTTCAAGACACAGTTGGCAAGTTTTAATTGCATGATTTATTTATTCACTTCCTATTTTTCAGCCACACCTTCTTGAATTGTGGCAAACAGTGCATTGTGATTGACTGCTCTTTATTCTTGAAGAATTCTTGATGTTATTTTTCTAGAGATATAGCATTGCTCATAGTGAAACTCAACTTTCTAAATTTTCTCTTTAACGACCACGTTAAAATCATATTATTTCTCAAAAGCTGTTAGAATAAACTATATCTAATTTAAACTAATCTCCTTATTTTGAACCTAGTTATTTTAAAATGCATAAACACAACCACACTCAAAGATCTTAAATATAAGTTCTTTGGTATAACACATGCTACTTTGGTATCTTTTTGCACTTAATAATAGTTTATAGTCTAATTTTTGCCTGTTCCATTTCATTCAATTTAAAATTTGTTGCTGTCATGCTGTTACCCAATTCCCTTGTTTCATATTGTTACACTTTCTCACTTTTTTTTGTACAATGCACTTTCTTACTTTAAAATTCCAATTGTGAATCATTGCTGCTACTACTGTGTCGTATTATACATATACTCTAATTGTTGCTGCGTGGTTGTTTGGTTTCCACTTCCAATTGCTTTGAATTGTTGCTAGCCGCTAGTGGCTGCTCTCCAAAGTTAAAAGGTTCATCATAAAGAGAACCGGCGGCCCCTTTGTATTTCTTTTTTAATTTCTTCTTCATGCATTTTAATTTCTCTTAATTTCTCTTGCATTTTTTTTTCATTTTATTATTTTTATGTTTATTAGATTAGGTTGCATAATTATCATTCATTTATTTATTGCATATTTATTTTTATGTCATTTAGAATGTATATTAGGCTTTAATGTAAATTCATCATGCTTTTTATTTTTTTCGCAGATTTAGAATGTATCTTAGGCTTAATGTAAATCATGCATGTGTGCGTGCGTGGGTGTATGCTTTATTTTTATGCTTTCTAGTTTAGGTTAATGGTCTTTGTGGTGATCCTACGTCACCACAAAGTACCTACGCTTTTATTCTCTTGCTTCGATAGTTTTAATTTTAGTTTAATTATTATTCAAAAACAAAAAAACATGCAAATAACCTCCAAAAAATCACAAAAAAAATATTTTCACAATAAACCTTGATCCTAAATCAAGTGATCCATTTGTATTATTTTTCTTAATCAAATGTTCAATCAATTTAATCTTTATCATGAGTCCATTTTCTTTAATATTAAAAAACACAAACAAATACTCATTTGCCACTTGGCCTTTCATTTTTAAATTTTTTTTCAAAACTAATAAAAAAACACATAACAAATCAAACACAATTTTTTACCCCAAACTACGAAGTTTTGATCCCTCACGGGTACGTAGGCAAAAGACTCGTCCTTCCAAACAATAAAAAATGTAGATAAATTAGGTCTCTTTTTACCACTTTAAATTCCATTTTTTAAAAAAGCAAGCAAGTTATAGCACAAAACGTTAAATAAAACCAAGAGGTTCTCGTAGGATACTGCAGACATAAAGGGTGCTAACACGTTTACTAACCCCTTAACCCAAAATCTTTTCAAAGGGATAGTTTGTACTTTTTTCCCCTTTTCTAAAAAATTAAATGTTCGATCGTGAAATTAGTGAGTCAAAAGCTAATCAAATAGCCTTAATCTCTGAAAAATGACGACACATGACCAATATATTTTGTGGGAAATGATGATGTTGTTGGAACAACTTGTTCACCTTTAAAATCATGATGTTGTTGTTCTATACTTGTTTGGAAATGTATAACAAAGTAGAAGTTTAGCTCAACCTTTTCCCGAAAATTCTCTTACCAACCCAACTCTTCATCGCAAGAGTGCACAATGCTACCGATAACTGGAGAACTGCAACTCTTATTTTTTATTTTTTTATGATTTTGCCGCTTTATGATGCGAATAACATCGTATTTGCGATGTTCCCCAATTCATCAGCAAAAGCATTATTTTCGTTATTGTGCTGCACTTTTTTCTATGGTAATATATAATTTTGCTTCTACACTCTTTTGATATATAGTTTCGGACCATTTGGTTCATTCTAAGTTTAATGTCAAGTCTCACTTCACATCTAAACTAAACTTACCTACGTTGCTTACCAAAAAATAGAGCATATGTAACACAAAAAAAAAAAAAGAAGAGGAATCTCAAACAACTGAAGACTCAAATATTCCAAAGACAACAAACATTATCGGTTCATCATTGGGTTTCAAATGGACACAAAAATAGAAGCGTAAAAAATACTATTACTCATGAGGTCGCTTACTTTTGAAGGATCGAAGTTTCTTATCAAGATTTTTTCAATGTTGACATGATGATAGTGGTGGAATGAATCTGAACACAACACGATATATCATGTTATTAAGAAAACTTCAACTTCAAAAGATGAAAATAACCCTGGAAGAAAAGCCATAATCACTAAGTGACTAAACCCATAATCCATTTTTATTTTCCAATCTACAATATCATAGAACAAAATAAACAATCAAGTTCGCCAACTAATATTCTTATACTCCTAAGTTTACACTTGGTTACAAACACATCAAACATTTTCAATCGTTGCGTTTATATTCTATTTGATTCACGCTTCCTCTTCTTCAAGTTTCTACCTCTCCTACTCTCTTCGCCAATCTTCCACCTCTCTCAATTTCATCGTTGCCTCTCTCTCTCTCTCTCTCTCTCTCTCTCTCTCTCTCCCTCCCTCCCTCCCTCCCTCCCTCCCTCCCTCCCTCCCTTCCTTCCTTTACCGGCCTCTTCTCTCCCATTCACCTCTACATTCCACGATCTTGCCGAACCGATGCAATCATGATAGTCATGTTGCCTATCGAGGTGTGGGTCAATATCTAAAAGCAATAAAAACCACATTTACAAATCAACAAATTTCAGAATTCAACATTACTTTGTTTCAGATTATATAATATGAATTCTTGAATAATTTGTTTTGGATTATATAATCTGAAACATAATAACGCAATAAAAAAAACACAAATTAATGAATAAATGAATGAAGAAATATGATCTGGGTTTTTTTTAATGGCAAAATATGAAGAAAGGAGAATGAGTATACAAAGTTGGCCAAAACGGCAAACCCAAAACCAGCAAAAACACCTACAACGCCCACATCACCAACAAAAATAAAGACAACCGCCAAAACTTGCCCCAAGAATAGGCAGCTAAAGAAAACCCCCATCACACCACCCAAAACCCAAATCAAAGAAACGATGAACCAAGCCTACACCACCCAGGACAAAGACACAGGAAACCATGAACAATCCCAAGAGACCCTGCTCAAAGACTCCCAAGGAAGGCCCTATACAAAAAGACTACAGACTCCAACAGAGTACATGTTCCATCATCCACTCATGGTGAGAACAAGGAGAACCAGGGCGTCTCTTAAAAAACCAGTACCACGGAGAAAATTGGATTTTATCAACCAAATCATCCTCGGCAAAGACTTCACCAGAAAACACAAGATCATTCGACATAAAATTTTGTTTAGTGGTTGAAAAGGGTTGAAATTTGATGAAATACTTACTTCAAGAATAGCATAATGTGGGGGTAATTAAATGAGGGGAGGGTTCTGAGTCTTGCTTATATATGGACATGTTTCTAATTATATAAATATGAAACATGTTTTTTTGGTTTGAACTATATAATATAATGGAGGCAAAATGGAAATTTTGGAGGACATGCGAGAGATAAGTATGATATGAAAAGAAATTCTCGAGAAGCAATCCTACTTAACTTTCTAAATTTTATCTTTTTACGACCATGTTAAAATCATATTATTTCTCAAAAGTTGGTATAAACTATATCTCATTTAAACTAGAAAGTAGAAAGTTAATACTTTTTAGATCCAAGTTATTTTAAGATGCATAAACACAAGCACAATCAAAATTCTTAAATATTATGGATACTTTAGTGATAAAAAATAAAAATAAAAAATATTATCAAGTATTAACAAATGGGTTTTATTTTAGTTGACTTCAAGACAAAAATAAAATAATCAAGGATCATTGTAAGAAACTAATGTATTGAAATACTAGGATCCATTTAAAGATACGCCTTGGTTTAGAGAACTTCTCATTGAATTAATAAGTTTCATAAAAAGATGCATTGAATTAAGATGAAATGAAGTACACCCCTAATGTAACCAACCTTCTACACATATATTATTGACTCTGCTTTGGCTAGCACTATAAATTTTCTCTCAATCAATTCTGCTTTTATTACAACAAGAACATAATGTACCACCAAACCAGGAAATAAAAATTACAATTGATTGAACCCACTTATTCTTAAAATTATTACAGCACACATATTGAGACGCAACATGACATGGAATAAATAAAAAACCAAACCCAAAAACACAAATCAACAGCAAAACATTCTTAGTTATTTACAAGTGCACAATGCTTCCTAATCACACCTTGTGACCCTGTCTTAACTTTAATCTGTCCCATTTTCTCAATTGATTTTGCAAATTCAGCATAGAAATTTTCAAGTGAGCCTTGAAGGAATTGAGTCACAAGAGCTTTTGTAACTGAATTTGTCAACAATGCAGAATCAGATTCAAACAAACCTCTTCTCTTGACAACTTGACTATAGTAACCAAGATCAAATGTGTTTCGACTTCCGGGGTCCATTTCGACTATTGTAGTATTGTCATTGATGTTCTTACACTTGAATGTCTTTAGGTTTTTTGCATATTCACTATCAAGTGATGGATCTTGATCACCCTTTCCAGTAAAATTGTATAAACGATTTGAAAATGATGTGCAAAGGGAGATACCAATTGTGTGAGCACCTGAAAAAAAAATTAAAATCATGGTCAATAAAATTAAAACCACATAGTTCACTACTAGAAAATGTTGAATCAGCGACGAAAATTAGAGGTAAGATAAAATGAAATAAAAATTTGTCACTAATTATTTCATTTTTTCTGTCTCTAATTTATGTCGGTAACATTTTCTTGTAGTGATCTAGCGTGCACGACGAAAGTGCTAAGGAAATTGTTGAATGTAATAATACCAGATAGGAGAACTAAGTCTTTTAAGTCAAGTCCTTGATTGGCAAAGAGAGTTTGGAGGGTGGTGAAGTTGGAAAATGGAGCAGGAAGGTTTTGATTTGCTTCCAACAAATTTGATATGACTCCATCCCTTCTACCTGTTGGAACTTTCCAATATGGACCACCCTAAAATCACAAATCACCAAATGTATCAGTAGATAAGCTTGCATTCTTAAGCTACTTAAAGAGCTTATAAACAATAGATAAGCTTAAATAAGTCAATCCAAACAGGCCTTAGTTTGTTGAAGATAGAATTGAGTACTTACTGTGGCTGCAATAGAATCTCTGGCAGATAAAGCTATGATATCAGCACAAGAAACAACACCAGGGCATTCAGCTTCAACAAGGCTCTTAATTCTGTCAATGAAGTCAAAGCCTCTAACGGTAAGATTTGGAGGAGCATTTTTTTCAGCTTGTTGGTTTGTTGAGTTCAGAAGGACTGATCCATCACATCCCTAAATTAAAATGCTTAATGTTAGTGAATCAATTTTCACATTATATGACCAAAAGTTAAATGAAAGCATAAGCATTTAATTAAGCTTGAACTTCATACCCTAACAAAGCAATCATGAAAGTGCATTCTTATTAATGCAGCAGCAAGTGATGGAGCATTGCGGATATGTTCATGAACAAAGTTTGCAATGATTAGTTCAGCTTTTGGACAACTCTTGGTATAAAATCCTAGCTGCAATTGAGCATGAGTTGATGCTGCCAAAATACAAAGAATCAAAACCTTGAAGTAATTACAGTGATTTCTCATTTTCATATGTATATAGCTGGCAGCTACAAGAGTATGAGATACTATTGAAAAACTTGTATTTCTCTTGTTGATGAATACATAACAGTGGTAAGTGATTTATATATAGTTGTTTAGGGTTTAGGTAAATGAAACAAAGAAAACGATAGAGATGGTCCATGCAGCTAACTAACATGCTAGGTGATAACACATGCTACTTTGGTATCTTTTTGCACTTAATAATAGTTTATAGTCTAATTTAAAATAGATTAGTTGGGAATGTCCCTGTAGGACAGATATGGTGAGTACCATATTATTGGATTTCTGACTGCTTCAATAACGTCAGTTCATTTATTTAGTAATTTATTACCTATTGAATATTGATGCTTTTTTTGGAAGTGTTGGATTCTCTTATGGTACACCAAAAAATTTCACATTATTTGAGAATCGAGACTAAGGATAGTTTATATGCATTCACGCTCTTCAATCCATCGAGATTTGAGACGTCTTTTAACTAATGAAAAAATTGTGAGGGTTTATATGTTACTTAAACAGTCAAATACATAAAATAAAATAAAAAATCAGTGCAGGACTTGAGCTTGGAACATTGACATTGGCTATGGAGATCGAATCAACGACCACATGGTTGTTAATCGGTCAAGACTAAGGCGTTAAATGGTTTAAAGAGTTTGTCGGTCCTGACACGAGATTTAGGGTAAATGAGCAATGTTTACATTTTTAAAGTAGGTATGAGTTTATTGGTTAGATACGAGGAGATTATGTTGAGAAATCCTTAGCCCTCAATGGACTCGGAATTCGAGTTAGGTCTAACATGGATCTTGGCTATGTTTGAAACAAACATTATATCATTTTTTCTTAATATATTTATTTTAATCATCTATTCGAACCATGTAGTGGCCGGAGGAACTAAAACCCTATAACTTAGGGGTTCAAAACGCAAAATATATAACAGAATATTTGCATTTTTTTAAAAAGTTCAAGGTCCGCCCTGAAACCACGTGCCTCCTCAAACTCAATTATGTTTGATGTAAGTGTCTTTGATAGCAAAGAACTACGATTTGTTAATGTTGTAAGAGATTAGTCTCTTTTGCAAAAATAACCGACCAATATGAGTCTAAACTTCTATCACTTATTCTCCTTATTCCTTTTTTCTTTTTGCTAGAATCCAAGAGGAATTGAAGAAGAAAGTATGGACTTTACCTGCTCCTATGCTATGAGTCAATTACTTTAGCGATGCATCACATTGAGACAGCCAATTTTCAAATTAAATTAACGATGATTACCTGCTGCCACCTGCAAGACATATATATTCTTAAGAAATGGAAAACTATGACGAATGAATTAAAGAGTGGGTAAAAGGTTAATAAAAAAATGTTGCAAGTAAGATCTAAATCTTAGAGAATATAAGCATATATTGATCAATTGAATACTTAATTAGTGATGATAAAGATAGAGACACATTTTGGGAGTTCCTTTTGTATAGAGAAAGTCAAATTGATTCCCACATACAATTTGTGGGGCATAGTAAAAATTTGTTTAATCTACATTTGCTAGTTAATGTCGAGGACTTGTGATACTTTTATCTCAAGATAAGTGAAAGGGAAATTATTGTAATAATTTGACAAAAAAATTAAGTGTAATGAGACTTAGAAGTCAATAATTGGACACAATTATGGCTACTGTTATGGAGGAAATCATGTTGCCATAGCCAACAAAATTTGGTTATGCATATACTATAGTATATGTCGAATGTCAAATAGTGACTGGCTCAAATTTCAGACCGATGTGGATAAGAAAGTGCTGAAAACTCATTATGAGTATCCATATGTTGACAAAACTTAGCTGTATTTTTGTTTTTATAGTTCTCCAATCATATAATGGTCCAATATTGCAAACATAATTATTTTTACACATAGTATTTGTAGAAATATTATTGGAACTAACATAAAATAATAGCATCATCATGAATTTGATTGAGTGTATGTGCATCATACTAATAATTGGTGAGTAATATTCATAAACAAAGCATACATATAAATTACAAAATCAAATTATTTTATTTTCCAAAAAACTTAGGAACAAATCCACACACATTAGGTATTAAAAAATGCGGACTTGCGGCATTTTATCACTATGTATATATAAGAGACCATTTAATTAATATTCATAAACAGTAATGTTTAGTAAATATGAGGTGGAAGTCTCACATAAAACTAAAGATAGAACAATATATAAAGTGAGGAAATCCATAAACAGTAATGTTTTAAGGTTTTAGGTTAAAATATGATGTTCAACTCATTTGTGTGATTGTTATTGGTCCAACAATGATCCATTCAGCTCCCTTCGTAACTCAACAACTAATGTATCAAAAGGTTTTAAAATTACGTAAAAAATTCATATATAATGATGTAGTATTGGTATAATATTACATCAATATAATTTGATCTTTTATCATGTGTGTCTATATTCGAACTAGGTCAGGGTCCATTTCCTTAACGAATCGAGTCACTTCAAGCCACTAGCGCATACACGAACTACCATATGGATCTGCCCTAAATTCATCAAATTAGAGCCATGTAAGCCAACCAGGGTTGTTCGTTCGAGATCCAAGGTTTGTTTTCTCTAATATGGTCATAGATGTCCCTCTTGAACAGCTGTTTGGATTAGGGTTAGAAGGACCAAAAACCCTAGTTCACCACTATAAAGAATAACTCATAACCTTCTTTCAGGTACGCACTCTTTTTACTTTAAAAATCTCGCATATTTGATGCTTTTTTGCTCAATTGTCGAAATGTTTGCAAACATATCACCCCCTTTAGGGAGAAAGAAGCTATCGTTTAGAGTCCGACCATCAAAGAACTATAACCATCACCACAAGACCGTAAACCTCAAGTCCGGACGGATCATATATTAATCACAAAAGAACTCAGAGACTATTTAATTGTAAAACATAACTATGAGTACAATACATGCATTTAAAATTGAAGTGAATTTTATGGAACGATACGTCACTAAAGTCTAATGGGACCAGTTTAATGTCACTTCTTGTCCTCATACATATGTTGCATACTATAGCAAGCTGGCAAATAAATTGTAAAGCAGATTCCAAACTCCAAATACATGTGCATATCAAAAGTAAGATTATTTACGACGTTATTATTCTTAAACATAAAATAAAAGGCAAAGCCTATAGAAACCCCTAAATCATGCAAGGTTTTGAATCAATCACGTTTTGGGTAGTCCAAATAAACCAATGATTGATTTTCACCAATAAAGAAATGGCCTGGTCTCCAATGTTGGAACGTGATGACAAGAAATCAAAAAAGGGAAAATTGAATGAAAAGGAAGGTTCATTATTTATCAAGTATGTTTTTCAAATAAGTAGGTGGCGAAGGCTTTGTGAGCTTGCAATTTACTTAACTGTTTGTCATGTTGCGAGAGAGTATATACGAGACACAGAATAATAGCTACTATAATAAGAAATTGTATCTTAAAATTACAAGTAAATTATTAAATAATAATTACGTTATTTTTCTGTACAATTTTTTATTCTTTAACCAATATCTTTAAGCACTTGCTACTATTTTTCTTCGATTATATATGCTTAAAATTTTTAATGTTTAATTTTGAATCATGGTCTTAAAAATCAATTACTAGTAAGTAGGAAGACCTTTATACAAATACATATTATCAATGTTGACAGAGAAGGGAAATAATAATTGCTTTTTTGTGTATGTAGTTTTATTGGGAGAGCTGCAGCAGCTTAAATTAATCCATTACAGCTTACACAAGAAAGAATAATTCCTATTGTATTACACTGGGTCGTGGGATATCTTTGTGTCGGCAGCCAACCGTGTCATTTGTCTGTGTGCTCCAAAATTTTCTTTTAAAAAGATTCATAATATATATATTTTTGAAATAAAAGAAGATTTATAATTAATAACAGAAATTAATTAAAGATATATTGAAAAGAATATTAATAAACAAATTAAAAAAATTTTTTTTTTTTGTGGTGGCCGGAGTTTGAACTCCAAACCTTACATATTTTATGCATTGTTCATATCAACTCAACTAAGCTCACAAGGACTAAAAAAAAAGAAGATATATCCATTAGCAAGTTATTCATAAACAAATTTAAGAAAAAAAGATATATCTATATGCAAGTTACACTAATTTATAAACTCACTATTTAAAAAGAATAGTTTAGGAAGATTTACACTCTTATAGGCACTTATAGTTAAAAAAAAAAAAAAAAAAAACATGGCAGTACTACTTACATCGCTTTTAATTTAATACATTTCACTTATATTTATGATAATGATAAATATATCAATATTTGATAATGATGAATGTATCAATATTTGATAAGAATCATTTCACTTACACTAATTATTTCTTTCAAAATAAACTACTATGATTTCTCATTCATTTATACTTTTTATGTATTTAAAATGGTCTTGTCAAAAAAATGCTCGAAAAGATCATTTATTTTGAGAGGGATGACTAATGTTTTTTTTAAAGATAATTACACTCCGACCATTAATTATTAATTATATGTATGTATTGTATATATGTATGTATTAAAAAAACTCTTGTTGATCCCATTTTTTAAGTTGTTTTTATTGCTTAAACTTTTTTTTTTTTATCCTTGCTTCGAATATTTATCTAATAATATTAGTGGTTGTTTGATAAAAAAAATATTGGTGGTTGTATTTATTGTCCCGAAATGTTTTATGAGAGTCTATTTTTCTTAATTTTTGGATTTTTAGTGTAAGTGTCTTAGTAATTCGTCTACGGATAGATGAGTAAAAAAAAATTAGGGAAGATAAGTAAAAGTTTATTCAACAATTTTTTCAATCTTAAATATAAGTGAATAAGGGAAGAATTTCATATTTAAAATTTGATCTCAACATATATAATATATTAATGTTCTAGCAACTGAGCTAAAACTATTTTATTTTGTTAACCCTAACTATTAAAACTTTACTACAAACTAGAACAATCTAAAAAGTTAAACGCCGCCGGTGCCCCACTACTTAAAGGAGCAT
>Ga0315913_1008041_pt1 | contig 12549 bp, 6 predicted proteins | sample MpolsnodulesMG_FD_207736 | JGI IMG/M metagenome (GOLD analysis project Ga0315913, IMG submission 207736) | Medicago polymorpha root nodule microbial communities from Los Angeles, California, United States - small nodules | ecosystem: Host-associated > Plants > Roots > Nodule | place: USA... | reverse complement strand
CATGTTCCTCTTTGGTCATTGGTAATTAATACGACAGAAATCTAAAATAGCAAGACATTCCTTTCATGAAACTGTATACTAAATAATATCTTTCTCTCACCCTTCTTTGTTTTTTCCCTTCTCTTTCTTGAGAGACTTTCTTAATGTTTGAATTATTCGTAGTACTGCTTAATAAATAGCTCTGCATAGAGTTTGATGTGAGCTTCAATTCAAACATTAAGCCTGTTTTTTATGAAGCAAAAGTTTAGGTAAGTTAAACATCGGGAGTTCACTAGGGTCAAGGCAGTTTTATCGCTCAAACAGAATTTAGAGGTATTTATATATTATCCATTAAAGAGATCCTCACATTGACAACGAAAATTGACCATATAATTTTATAAGGGAATCAACTCCTTATCATTTAAACTAACCATCAATGACATAATAATTAAACCTTTTGATTTAACTAAGTAAAGTAAGCTACTTGGATTAAACAAGATTATAATCATAAGTCAAATATCTGGTTACACTATTGACGTCTAATCTAAATATTTTTCTTCATAATTGTCTATAGATATATTCAATAATCAAAAGGCAACAATATATGAAGAGGAATTAAGGCCAAAGTAACAAAGGTGGGGGATGGCTTCAATCCACACTTGGCCCTCATTTGCAAATTTGGATATGACCGCTACTTAATAGGGCCAAACTCACATATTTCAACTAATAATAGGGGACGTATTGGAAAAAGAGTATTAAAAAGTTTTTTCATTTTATTTTTTTAAGCAAAATTAAAATTAAGATAAATTAAAAGAGAGATACAAAGGATGGGGCCATAAGACCTGACCCAAGTACAAACCCAATTGAGAATACATCATCAAAACAATACCAAATGATCAGACCAAAACTAATCTAACAAAAATTCACTAGTCACAAGTGTAACCCCGCGAACCCGCGTACAGGTGCAAAACAAGATTACAAAAAACATGAAAAGTGAACATCTGCAAAATCAGTTAAATTTTAAAAATGACAAATAGATTAACCGCCAACACGGTAACCAAATTCAAGTGCCAACAGCTCCCTAAACAAGCAGCAAGCAAACAAGCTCTTTCGAGCGCAAGTACCGGAGTGAAAGTAGCCATGACTCCTTGAAACATGCAAAACTCAACAGATTTAGAAATATCTTGTAAAAATATTCATTTTCATTTGAAAATTGAGATGAATTTGACAAGTGGAATTCTTTATTTGTCACCTATTCACTTGTTGCACATTTCATTGGTCTTGTGAATTTCGTAAGGGGAATAACATTCTTTGACCACTACACTAACATAGGTATAGTTTTCTTGGCCAATACAAAAGAATTATGGTTCGTCACGTCAATATGTATTATAAAATTTAGTATTTTCAGACTTCTATGACATGTTTCACGGTGAGTTGTGTGAGTCACTTAGTTGAAATAAAACTAGTATAGTGTATATAATATATTAATATGTACTAGTATTTCTCTTCTTTTATTGTGGGATGCATGTGAGTTTTTGCATCCAAGAAAGACCCTAAGGTTCATATGTTTTACAATTTTAATTCGTTGATTTAGGCGATACTCACGTATACTAATTGATTAGGTATGGAGAATTTAGACGGTTTTTTCTAATTATACAAAGGCCACACATATGAAACACTTCTTTATGTATAAATAAATAAATAGAGTTTTTAGCATCTAAGTTGTAATATTCTTTACTTGTAGTCAGGGGCGGGTTTTTAGCATCTAAGTTGTAATATTCTTTACTTGTAGTCAGAGGCGGAGTCACCCCCAGTTAGCTGGTTTGGGCACTAGTCCAGGCTCATCTCCAACTTTCTTTGTAGCAAGTTCAGTCATTACTAGAACTTTTAGCTTTTCCTGCGAATTTACCTGCGGATTTTTGTGTAAATTCTGCAGGAAACACATTTCCTACAGATTTTGTCAAGGATTTAGGTTCCCAGGTGAGGTAATACCTTAGGATTTTAGATCCTCAGGAAATATATATCCTCAGAAAATGTGAAATTATTCGCAGGAAGGTAGTAACATTTTACGATATTTATCCAGGCTCTATAAAATTTCTGGCTCCACCACTGCTTATAGTTACTTTATAATATAATATTTGACATGGGATAAATATTAATTATTCATCGATAAATCAACTAATCTAAATTGCATAATTGAAGAATAAAACTAAAGTGAAGTACATGCAACTGTACTTTGAATCGGATGAATTTTTCTTTTAAAATCTATCAAAATCCGTACTGCAAACACTCTAACTTGTACGCAACACGTATATTAAAACATTCACAATTTTGCGTAAAAAACATTCAAAATTCATTTTGACATTTTTCCATATAAAGATGCTTTGTGATCTGTGGCTTCACAAAACACTAAATGGTTCTCCTTTTCTTGCACCATCTTTTCATATGATCCACATGACTTTTGCATCGAATTTCATTAAATTCATATACTAACTGTAACTTTACACGCAAATACTATTGTACATGTGACATTTTACATGCATGCAAATAGAGCTAACCATACATTTTGTTTGTAAAAAAAAAGTTTGTTGGTGTATAAATTTATTTAAGAAAACAAAATGAAATGAATTGTCTAACATGTAAAAATAAAATGGCCTTGCACAAGTGACTTTTTCACCATTGGATAAAAAATCATATCATATTTTATTTAATTAATTGATGAGATTTATTGATTCAATGATGAAAACTAATTTGTGTATGATGCAAGATTTATCTCACATGTGCACTATATAATTGGCCTTACATCGTACTCCCAATTTATATCTACTAGAATGCCGACCCATTCGACGCACGGTCTTATGTTTTAATATATGTAAAAATATATTTTATATTAGAAAGATGTACATAAATAACAATATTGCAGTGCATTTTCATCACCAAACAACATACTCATATAGAGAACTTATGAAATTTGTTAAAATTACTACTCCACTTTTTGTTGCTAGATAAAATGTGAAAGATGTTTCAAGAGTATTGATAACAATGATAGGATTAGTGATGGAGAACAAGCATAAGTATATAACAAAGCATACATATATAATTTTTTATAGACTAAAACTAAATAGATAGCAATCAATCTAAAATGTAAGTGATACATTTAATAAAATCTTGCACTGTTCTTCTAATAAAATGGCCTATATAGTGTTTTACCTATTACACTTAGGTTGAAAAAAATTGAAAAATGTAACCGATAAATTTTAATAAAATCTTGCCCTGATAGTCTAATAAAATGACCTATATAGTGTTTTATCTATTATCGCGTACATATCGATTGAGGAAGATTGAAAAATATAACCGATCAATTTTAATAAAATTGAGACATATATCATATTCATTATGCAACATGAAGTCAAGTTATTGAAGATTTGTAACTTACGGGAGTATTAGATTTTCGGATAAAATAAGATAGGAGAAATTAAGCTTTTCTAGAGGTGCCACATAGGCACAACTCTAGCATTAGAATTTTACTTTACAAAGAAATATAGAAAATGATGAACATCTCAAATATCACCATCTTTTTGAATGGTAAATATCATTGGAGGATCAAAAGTAGGATCATTGAATTGATTGCCAAACCTATCTTGTATTTTTATTCCAAACATCAAATATCATCATCTTTTTTTTTGTGCTGACATGAAAATTAATTTTAGCACCAAAGTCATCGGCAAATAGGTATGTCAATCTAGCAATACCCTTTTTGCACAAACATCGAACAATATAACTTTAGTCGACAGAAAAAAATGTGAATATGGATCACTAAAATATAGGTATAAAGGGAGAAAAGGCATGAAATATATAAATTACATAATTAATATCAAATTCAACATGATATGTCCTATACTTCAGTTTCATTGTCTCAAGAAATATGTCGTGTCTGAAAAAGATGCAGGGATCAAGGGAGGTAGAAAACAAAATTACATCAAATATTAGCACAATAAAGAATATAAATAATCGTTTAAAGCACAAATAAAAATGAAAATTTTATTGAAAAAACCTTCTATTGATTGTTTTGTAAGAACATATTGAATGTCATATAAATTTATATCGTATGGATTCATATTGTGAATAGAGATGTGAGATAAGAGTGATAGGACAAAAAGAATTGATGTGCACCACCAAAACTCCATATTTATAGTCGTAAAGAAGATATTTGAGATAAGAGGAGGAGGGCGAAATTGTAATTTTGCAACAATAAATAGAGGGTAAAATAGTCATTTTAGAAAATTAGGGTTGTGAATAGGGTTTGCACATTATTCTCCATTTTGTTATAATGAGTCACATGAGTTTTATCGACTATAATAGAGTCCAATAATCATTAAATTGATTTAGTGAAGAATAAATAATGAATTAGAGGGAATAGTTAGGAGAGGGGCAAGGTTTCAATAGAGAATTTGAAATTTGAGCTCATCTAGACATGTCACCTCATGACAATACTTGTATAAGAAAAACTCAAGTTTAGTTTGCAATATAGTAAAGATAGATAGATAGTATAGCTAGATTACAACAAGCACGTCACATAACTAACAACTTCCAATAATTCATTATGTGTGATTAATAACTACCACATCACATGACTAACAACTTTCAATAATTCATTTCTCACATTGTTTCTTGTTTTCCTTTGATCAGTTGCCTCCAACATAATTTTTCTCTCAATTAGCAATGAAACATTAAGGTCATGGAAGCAACCAAACAATTACGATTTACAAATCCAATGAGTTCATATGTAGAAGAATTTCCTAATCATTGAGTCACATAAACCATTAAAACGTATGATTGACTACACAATACAAAATAAATAGATAATTGAATGACATGACAAAAATTGAGGGCAAAATAGTCATTTTAGACAAGTAGGGTTGGGAATAGGGTTTGCACACTATTCTTCATTTTATTATAACTAGACCCCGACCCGTGGGATGCACGGGTTTGTTTCGAGTTTCATATATATATAAGCATCAAATTGACTATATTATTAGTCGTCGATAGACTTTTAAATGTATTATGTATAACATTTCAATAAAGAGTACAAAGATACTGTTGAATAAATCAAATTAGAATCATTTTCAATATCATAAATCAAGTTACATTGTGTTTGAGAAAAGAGTAAATAACTTAACCTTGGAATAAAAACTTTCTAACCAATATTACTACAAGATATAATCTTTCCTTCAAGCACATATCATTTCATTTTGTAATTATCAAAGTGTACCATCTCACCATCCGTAAATAAAAGAATTATGTGTTTCTCTGTTTGAGTAAATAGTACACCTTTGTATTAACAAAACACCATTACGTCTAAATGTACATATATTAATTTGCAATGTTTTTACTTTCAACGGGTGATCAATTTCTGTCAATACAGAATAAGATAAATTCATGTAATCATATGGACATTTTTGCAATGTGTTACCATAGTAGAAATACCATATTTTGTAATATTAATGCCGAAACGTGGAAGGAGGCCAAAGAAAACTAATTTAAAGTTCCTTAGTAATATTGAGTAATTAAAAAGGTCAATGTTTCATCAATTCACTAACATGTTTAATCTTAAAGACTTGGATTTTCAATTTTGCCCATCTTCAGTAATTTGCTAAGTTATGCATGAACCAAAATTGTAAGTGGCAGTTAATATTAGCAAACAAAATAAAAAACATAGAAATAACTATATTTCAATAATTACCTGAAAGCTGAACAATGGTTTGTCAACTGAACTAGATATCGCATACTTGTTCTGAAATGCTACCTTCCTCTCAAATTAAAAAATGTAGCGCATAAAATGAAATTGTCTATTTGATTTACTTAGTTGTATGGCGTGGACATAAATAGAACAAAAAAATGAGGAATTGAATTTCAAAATGAAATGAATTAGTGATGGTAGTTGGTATAGAGAGGAGCCAAGTGATGGTAGTTGGTATAGTGATGGTTGTTCCGTTTGATCGCAGCATGAGAAATTCATAAGAATAATTCATGAAATTGGTAACCATATAGTAGGAAGAATGTGAAGTTTCACCCGTCTCAACGGATTAATGTCTATTGCTAAAAGTCAGCTGATAAATCAGAGTGGCGCAACAGAGATTGATCGGTAAGGATTGAGTAAGAAGTTTAAAGCATCAAGTTCAAATCGTGAAACTCGAATAGTTGATGGAAGGCGTGGTAAGAATATAATGGATGTGTCCTTACCTAAGTAAGTCAAGAGGTATTGGAATTGCCTCTAGTGTGGTAATCGGGTTGCTTAGTTGGTAATGTCGAGTACGCGCAAGAATTGTCAGTCGGCTAGAAAGGGTTATGTACTAAGACAAGAGGAATACTTATAAGATCCAGAAAGTTCTTCCTTGCGACTCAGGGTAATGATCGAGTCATCAAGCGTAATAACCGATATTCGAAAAAGAGGTACTACTTAGGAGAAGATAACAATACTCGAGCCTTATCCGGATGTGAAGTTCTGAAGATTCAAGTTCGGTACTTTTGGAATAGGGGAAGGAGATGTTGTCATGTGGTTTAAGAATGCTACATGATTTATGTTATGTAGTAATGTATGTCTAAGATATACATATAAGTTGAAAAGAACATGGAATAATCCACTTTTGAAGTTAAAAATTTTACCACGAAGGAAGACACGATTATTAAGTTTTGCACGATGCGATTCATGCCCTCCTATGCCATGCTTGTTAAGTGATAACGATACTTGCTATAATATTGTCGAACCATGACTTTTGTGACTCCTAGAGTTAAGATATGTATTAAGGGACTTGGAAGTGAAGTTTATTTTAAAACATGATTTTTACATTTCTTAAACTGGTGAAACACGCCATAAGCGATTAAACTCACTTAAGGCGTGCAAACTCCAGAGTCAACTCGCCATTGGAGAGCTTGGGGCGAGTTGCACAACTTTCTAAAATGTGTTGGCTCGTCCTATGGTTCTGCAGTGCCGTTATGGACTCAGTTTCACAATGTCCTTTTAAAAAAATTATGCACCTATTTGTTCCAAGGACCTATATGCTAATATTTAAGGTTTCTTGAAACAAAAGAAAACGTCAGACAAGTATCATTATTATTTAACAAGGCACGACGCTTGAGGGAATTGGACGTGTATAAGATGTATTTGAGTAATATGCTAAACCCTTACAAGGTGGTTATTGGGAGTTAACCATTTTAAGGTGAATTGCTCAATGATTGGATCCTTTGAGTAGTTAAGGTTAACCAGTTCAATAATTGTGTAAGATGGAGATCGTACAGGGTGTTCAGGATTTCGATAATGTATTCAAGTGCAAGTGGTCTAAGTCAGAAATTTCAGGAATATACGAACAAAGGGACTTGCTAATATTGGTCAGGCGTATTAGCGTGTTGATTTTTTTTTCTCCATGCCGAGTTTGTATTAGTCACCCATGAAATTCTTTTATAGGGAATTTGAGACGAGATTGGAAGTTTTCTTAAGACTCCGAGAACAGAAAAGAATTTTGCAGAGTCGTCTGATAAGCGGTTTAAGTAGGAGGCAAAAGTCTTAAAGTTCAGTAAGGAAGATCGTGTATTCTTGTAAGTTACGCCTAAGTTAAGAATTTCAGAGGTTTCCATGGTTATGGCAGGGATGTATTGAGTATCCACATGAACAGAAAGATATTTCAGATGCAAGTAAGCACTGCAAGGCAAACCTGGATTCCATTAGGACCCCAGTAGAAAGGCAAATCCTGAGTGTTCCGGTTATTAATAAGTTAGTGGTGTGATTAGTTACTGTCAAGCGGGTAGGCTATAGACCTGAAGTAACTAGTCCAACACGCAACAAAGACAAGTTTCAATCACGGTATTTTAAGATAATTCTAGATTTTGAGGAGACTTACATGACTAAGAGGATCATGTTCGATAAATATGTGGATTTAAGTCGGGGTGTGTTACATGTTTTCGGTGAGAGAAGTATACTTCGGACCTTTTGATCATGTATGATCGGACACCATGTACCTAGAACCAAAGATGCCAAGTATTAGTCACAGTGGTTTGTAAGTAACCTCTAAATTTTGAGGACGAAATTTCTTTAAGGGGGTGGAGTGTAATATCCCGCTCGTTAGTTATAGGAGTTTTATCAATTGGACGTGTCAGAGGTTAAGTGTTTAGGGAATTCAAGTCGACAGAGAATGTTTTATCATGCAATGTCAATTAAGCACGGGTTTAATTATCAGTATCAGGATAAACACGTTTAAGATGAAGGGTATTTTGGTAATTGCATGCAAGTGGTATATAGGGATGTTTGTTCACAAGAAACTCATTCTTGCTTGGACTTTCTCTCTCTAGGTTTAGAGGTTTTGGATTCTCTCCTCCTTCTCTCTAGAAGTGGCGCCCTCTTTCAATCTCCAATCCATCCAAAGCTTTCCAAGATTATGCAATTGGTGATCAAGTATGGATCATGGTAGCTTCACAAGTATGAAACAATTAAAAGAGTTGGTTTGATGATGCATTGGAGCTTTTAGGACATGTTCAGCAAGAGATGCAATGGCTAGGGTTTGGAATTGGGTAAACTTGTAGCTTGATGCAATTACAAGAAGTACTAGGTGAGTTCTATAGATAGATTCCCTCACCTTTGGGTTTGTGTGAACTTGTATGAATATGAATGATGAACAATTTCATGTTTAGGGTTCTTAGTTACCCCTTTGTGCCATTTATGATAATTACTTGTTAATTGTCACCATGCAAATGTTATGGACTGTTTTTATGATGTTATGGATGAATAATGTGCATTAGATTGATTGAAAAACAAGATTTTTATGTAAAACACGTTTCTGGAAAATCTGGGCTGAAGAAACTCGCTAATAGCCAAAAATTTGGCTAATAGCGAAATTGCTCCAACATCATTTGGCTATTATCCAACCTGGGGGCGAAAATGACAGCTTTACAAAAGGTGTCAGCTCGTCCCTAGGGTCCGTGGTGGTTTCCGGGGGTTGCTTTAGCAGTCCTTTATACGTTAAAAACCCTTTATAACATCATGCATCGAATGCACATTACATCTAAAGATCTTTAAAGAAATACATGGGCAATCATTGACAATTAAATGATGAATGGCACTTGAGAGTTATAAAACGAATCACGTACGGGTAGAAGTTAACCCTAAGATGGGAAAACTATAGAGCCACGACGTAGATCGTCGTGAAGAAGTATATGATCGTGTAACCTAAGTACATTAGGTATAAGTTATGTAGGATTAAGATTATCCACATAATGATTCACTGATAAACGAGTAGGTTACTGACTTGTGGTGATCATTCAAGTAAGATCAAGTATAAGCCCTTTAAGTGTGATCAAGACTATAAGTAAAATGAACATGTCGTGTCTTTCCGTTATCCACGTCAAGGGGGATACAAGAGGTTCACGCAAAGGGGGACGGGATACGCTCCGTAAGATAGGCCCACACGACATTAAGAGGAGTAAAGGGATTAATATCCGGGGTTACTCCACTCGGGATTAATCCGTAAAACGAACCAAGATAATGTTGTTCGTTACACGCTAACCTCTAACATAATGAATGGCTATGAATATGGTATGATACAATTATGATATGTTGTGAGACATATGTAAGCTTAAGTACATGAATAGTTGATGAAGATATACTGTCGGCGATCTTAGTGCCTCCCTGATCGTCCAATTTAGGATCGTGTCATGAATAAGCTATGGTTATGTTTTGATGCGTTTACCGTATCATGACGTAGCGGTCTTAGGTTCCCTTGACCGCCATGACATGTAGATAATAACAAGACTCGTAAGCTAAGATATGAATAACCTTATGACGATACTAGTGTGCACGATCATCTAGGTTAATATGTTTCACATACGTATAATCAACTGAATGGTTGTATTAGAGACACGTGGTAACCCTAGGTTTTCCCCGAGGTTACCTATAGCCTAGGATTAGGTAGAACTCACTGAGACATTATGTCTCATCCCAATCCTCTTTGTTTCAGATCAGCAGGTTGTTCAACAGGATTTAGCAAGCATGTGGCCGGATGGATATTCAACGAGGGCTCGATCGTACCGGTTGCAAGATTCTCTGAAGGATTCAAGTGTTTATGGCTATGTATTGGATGAGTAGTATTGATTTATTAATTGTACGAACACGTATTGTTGTATATAATTATCCATTCGAAGACTTATTGTTGTAAATTTTAATGTATCCAGTACTAAAGATAATGCACATGCTAAACTTTCTAGATACATTTAGTGTTGGCATTACAGATATCATGATTGAAAGGTTTATTGATTTAGCCACTGAAATAATTTGATTGATTAGGTTTTTATGGGGAAGTGATTCTTATTGTATATGAAAATCGAAATAATAAAAATAAGCTAGGATTTTCTAAAAATTACTGCATAAAATAGATTCAGTTCAAGATTTTTAATAATTTGTTGATTTTAATTTTTTAATGATGGCAGAGTGCTGGTGGAGAAAGTCAAAGTGCAGGCAAGTGGCTCACCAACACCTTTAGAAGCTAGAAAGCATGGATTTTGCTTCGCTATGCCTCACAATGCAAGAAACTCTATGCACCGCGTAAATAAACAAGTCAAAAGGAGGTGGCGAAGGAGCAATGAGAGGAACATTTATTCTAAAGGTCCAAAGATCATAGCTCACTTGTATTGTATAATTGGGAATGTGCAACAACAAAAATGAGAGGAATGAGTTCAGGGGGAGTAGTGGAATATGTTTAGTAGTCACTCATAGGTTCTTATATTTAGGGGGAGTGATACTATGATGTGTGCTTGAAATATGTTCAAGTTGTTTGACAGAATGTCGAGTGAGACGTTTTAACATCAAGCTAGCAGAAAACAGACAAATCAAGGCAAATATAACGGATGTTGAATTTCTAGCGCGTCAGTTAGAAGATGTTCAATGAAGTTCCAACTCCAGAAACACAGAAAACAAATGTTGCATTTAATGTTCCAACATCAGGCTAACAAACATAAAATGTGCAAGAAAATAAACGATAAGATGGTAAAAGACACAGAGAGTTTGTTAACCCAGTTCGGCACAACTCACCTACACCTGGGGGCTACCAAGCTAGGAAGAAAATCCACTAGTGTAGTCCTTATTCTAAGTTTATAAGCAAACTCCTCGTTTACAACTCTAGACCTAGGACCTACCCATATTGATTTCAACCTAGGAACTCCTAGATATGAGATCTCATCTCACTATCCTACAGTCAATCACAACCCCTGTGATTATCAAACTTAAACACAAACAAAAAGATGAAGTTACCTTCAAACAAACCACCTAACACCGTGCTTCACAGCTTTGGTGTAGTACACAATCTACCTAGCTCCTTGCTTCACAGCTTCGGAGTACTGAACACGAGTTTACAACTCAATAAATAGTCCTAGACTTGCATCACAAACGATACAAGCGAAGAACACACGTGTAAGACGACTCAAAACCCTAAAAATGACTCTTTTATCAATCGATAGTTTTGATCCATTACAACTCAACTAAAGGTCCTGTTCAATGCATCAAGGTGATACAAAGAGGGGCTCACAAATAAACCACAAGTCGAAACCCTAAAGACTCAATTCAAAACTATTGAATTGGTAAATAAAACTAGGGTATGAGTCTTCCTTATATAGCCATTCATCAGCATGGGCTTTTTCGTCATAGGCTAAACATATATTTGTATCAAATAATCTTCTTAGAAATATATTGAAACAAATATTCTTCAGAAATATATTTTCCAAAATCTCTTTTGAAAATATATTTCACAATTAAAAATATCCATCTGAAAAATATATTTCTTCTGGAAACACAAGTCTCTTGGACCACAAGTCACGTGAATAAAATCTTCATGGAATCTCACGTAACAAATCTGAAACAAATATGGTAACTCCTAAAAAGTAGGAACATCTTCAGGAACCGCCAAACACACCACCAAGGAATCCTAAAATATTATCTATATTTTAGAAACAAATCATCCAGCTGATTCTGGACAAAAATACGATACTTGGTGATCAAGAAATAAGGTTTGGTTTCCTTATAAAGATAAAGATTGTGTAAACCAAGCCACATAAACAGGGCACACTGAACCGTGCCAAGATGTTGCAACATCGTATCCAACATTATACATGAGTATTTGTTTTAGCAACAATGAAGCCAATACTCAAATACCCAACAATCTCCCCCTTTGGATTTATTTGTTGTTAAAACAAACTGAGGCCATACAGACAAGGTAGAGAGATACCACACATACATTTCTTCAATCCACAACCATGAGGAAAAGTAGCACAACTGCAAAATGGACATGTTGAGTCATCATCCAACACATCAGAGGCATACAACCAGGGCACACTTAACCGTGCCAGGATGGAACATAGTTTCCAACATCACAATCATGGATATTTGATTTAGCAATAATGCAGCCAATACAAATACCCAACAATCTCTGAAGGTGAGAAAAACCACAAGAAGGGGGGGTTGAATTGTGTTTTTGGAAACTTCTTCTTTAACGTTCTAGATGACTGTCCTCAGGTTCTGAGTCTGAAGTA
>Ga0315913_1008039_pt1 | contig 12552 bp, 4 predicted proteins | sample MpolsnodulesMG_FD_207736 | JGI IMG/M metagenome (GOLD analysis project Ga0315913, IMG submission 207736) | Medicago polymorpha root nodule microbial communities from Los Angeles, California, United States - small nodules | ecosystem: Host-associated > Plants > Roots > Nodule | place: USA... | reverse complement strand
CCTTTCGGACCAGAGCCTAAATCTGGCGCCTTAGACCACTCGGCCAAACCGTCTTTGATTTCTATTTCTTCTGTGTTTATATATTATCGTCGTTAACGTTTTAAAACTCCCCTAATTTGTTTCGTCTGTGCATTTTTTTTACTAAATGCTGACTTTGCTTCTTTGTTTTTTATTTCATGATGAATAATTAGCATGTCAATATTGTATACTTGTTAATGTTATGTATGTAACCTTTTTATCCCCTAATTTTCATGATGAGTACTTTTTAACTCATCCACCAAACTAACGAGAGTGTCTTTTTACATGTTTTTTAAATGGATTAAGTTTCTTTGCTAAACTTTATTATATCAAGTAGCGGTTGATTGCTCTCATAAAGAAATGCATCAAATTTAATTCTTATGCTATCGTTTTTGGCGTGGCCTGTTTTATTTTAAAAAAGACATACTATAATGTGTTTATCATAATCATAGTATTATATTCAAGAGTGGAAATTTCTCAAAAAAATAATACTTAATAGTAGAAAATCACTAACGTATAATATACTACTAGGAATTAACTAAAATTAGAAAACGTGCGCATCCAAAAAGTTGCATCAAATTCAAAGTCCATGCATTAAGCATGGTATAGTTAGTATAATCACCAGTTGATTAATTACCATGAGAATAAACGTTCTATAGTATGAACACAATAAGGGTATATACCTTAATTAACTTTTCTCTCTTACACGCAAAGGGTGTTTGGCCTAAAATAAAATTGGGCACCTTCATAGCTAACTAGAGACGGTTTTATCTTTGTCCATTCTTATTTTAATTTTGGATGCTTCATAAGTTCATGCATCTGAAGCAAAGTAAGGGTGATGTATATATAGCGTAGCAATTATGTGGTAAGTAATTGACACGTACAATATACAAAGTAATTACACGGCAAGAAATTCAGATTCTTTTTCTTTTACATCATACACATGTAAAAACAAGACTCAATTCCTTTTCTCACTGTACCTCATAAGCACACATGTTAAACGTATCGCACCACATTATTTAATGTACGTGGATACATGATTGGGGTTTGGCAATCTTAGACCATTTACATTCAATGATGTGGCACAATTTTAAAAGGACATATAGGAAATGAAAGAAAATTATAAGCATCAACGTTCATGTATATTGAAATTAAAATAGTACAAGTAAAGGTTATGACTATTCCGAGGATAAGTAAGTGTACGTATCGATCTTTGCCATCAACCTAGTTTGATCACAATGGGTAAATGCCAAATTTCGTTCTTATCTATAAACATCCTTATCCTTTGCTCTACTTTGTATGCCATATGAAATGGTTAAATTGAAACTTCATCATTTGGGATAAAAACAATTTTTTTTATTGAACTTTACTTGTTGCTTTTTGGTTTAGGAATTTTTTTTTGTCAAGTAGTTAGTGGTCAAAGAACTTTATTTGTTTTAAAAATAAAGTAAAATGGGATATAAGGAGGAAAATACAATATGATTCGCACTTTACATGCGAGAAACGCTCGGATCATGAGAGTGATATTCCATGAGGTTATAGGACTCGAAGTTAAGGAGTTTTTGAGTTATATAAACAAGAATTGGACAACTTTTTGGTGTGAATAGATATATCAAATTTCGCATTTAGTTTCTCTGTACATTTAAAAAAAAGTTTTGGCTTAAATATTGCACTCGCCCCTACAAACATGGTTCGTTTAAGTTTTGGTCTCTGTAAAAAAAAAAATTTGTTTTTGGTCCCTGCAAAATTTTTTGTTTTTTAAAATAGTCCCTGACCCCATTTTTGTGATGATTTGCATACGTGGCACATGATGACTGGATCCATTTTGTAGTTTTTGGTCTCTGCAAAAAAATTTGTTTATGAAGATAGTCCCTGGAGGTACTATTTTAAAAAAAAAAAAAATTTGCAGGACCAAAAACAATTTTTTTTTACAGGGACCAAAACTTAAACGGGTCATATTTGCAGGGACGAGTGCAATATTTAAGCCAAAAATTTTGGTTTTCAATGTTTTCGTCATGACTTTTGATCTCTGTTTTTACGTCAACTTATATGTATCATTCACGCTTTTTTAGTAAATTCTAACCCATGTTTCAAATATTATAACACATTAAAATATCAAAAATTATTTATTATTTTCATTTTTAACAAACGTCTTCAGCAAGACCCAATATAAAATTTTAACTAAATAATACTACACCATTTTTTTTTTCAAGGACTTTCTTGTTTTATTTGCTTAAAACAAGCCATTAAGCACCTTTTGATATTCTCCAATAGATATTTACTTGTTAGAAAGAGAGAAAAAAAGTGAAGTACAACTATTATTGGTAGGCAATATTATTATAACTGTAAAAACCGTCAGCAATACACACAGAAACAGAATCATGCGCAACTAGTTTCAAGTTTCCACTGAACTCAAACAGAAACACTCCAACCACGCTACTCTGCTCCACTGTTTCATGTCATCATAATTATTCCATTTTCACACCCATTTTACACACCTAATCAATCATTCTAATTTCTAACCACTCAAACCAATATTCATAAATATATTTTCACAAAAATAAATAAATTGAATTGCCACCAAGTAAATTACAATCTTAAGCATAAAAAAGTAAAAAAACAGAGTCCAAAGAAATGAATCCTCCAACCCAAACTTTATACAAAAATCAAATAACCCTCAAAAATTTTCCAAATAATTAAACAAAAGAGAAATAAAATAAACTTGCCTACTAATCTTTCACTAAATCTACATGATAAATAATATTCATTACTGAAAATTCGGAATTTCAATCTTGGGCACCACGAAAACACGAGCTTTCTTCTTCATCATAACAGGATGAGGACTTTCAACTTCATCTTCTCCAATCTTATTAGCAAAGTCCGGAAAAGCCGGGATATTCAGATCGAAATCACGTTGATGACTATGTGTGGATCCCACACCTTCAGAGACAGTTACAGCAGAAGCAGAAGCACCACCGCCAACAACACCTTCGTAGTGACAACGTTTGTGTCCACCCAAAGCCTGTCCTGTCGGAAACGACCTATGACAAATCGAACACTCATGAGATCTAACACCACCGCCGCCACCGTTTGTGTTGGCTGAGCTTGTAGTAGCAGCTGAAGAAGTTGATGGGTGAGGGTGATCATCACCGACGGAGTTTTTCCGGTGACTTGCTTTGTGTCCACCGAGGGCTTGATAAGAAGAAAACTCTTTATTACAAACAGAACATTTGTAACTGAGTTTGGTGTTGGTGTTGTTGTTGTCAATGGTTGTTATTGGTGGATTCAAGGGCTTGAAATCATGGCGGTTGGTGTGGCCACGAGCGAGCATGATGAGACAAAGAGCAAGATACTCTTCTTCAGTGCATGAACGTGAACGTTTAGAACGTTTACGTTTTATCCATGGAAGATTTGGTTCATCAAAGGTGAATTTAGGGGTAGTAGAAGTGGGTGAGTTAAGTGCTTCTAGAGCCATTGAAAAAGAGAAAAGAGAAAAGAGATAGGTATTGAAATTGAATTTTTTAGAGTTAGAGTTTTAGTTTTGGTATGAGTGGAAAAGTGTGTGAGTGAGCTCGGTTTATAAGGAGGTGAGGATTGAAGTGGAAGTTGCGTGACAAGTGGTGAGCAAGTAAGCGCGGTGGGCAAGCTAAATACAACAATTAATCGATTAAAATAGAATCTCAAATACAGGTGGATATTAGAGTGGAGCACGTTTAGGGTGAGTTTCTTGGTGGCCAAGGGTGATGACCTTAAGTCGGTCAAATAAAGTGTAACACTATGGGACTCAACCAAGCTAACTTCACGCATTTATACATTCATGAATTTTGTAACCGTTGGATCTTATTCTTCACATATTAACATATGAGCTAATTTAACGCAATTTCACGCATTCACATAGTCATGAATTTTGTGGCGGTTTGATCTTATTCTTCATATATTCTCTAGTTATTGACTGCGCAAACATTTACACGAGTTAAAAGATTTACGATCATCCGACTGAAATCAAACAATCCAAAAAATACGTAGATTTTAAATTCTTTTTCTTGAAAAGCCTAATTAAAATCAAACTGTGATATATTCTCAAATGCGTGAATGTATGTAGCCATGACCAATAGAGACGAACCTACATCTACCATTGACTGGATTCATACCCCACTACACAATTTAATTTTTTATAATTATTTTAATAGCTTTATTTTTTTTAACTAGTAGCTTAAAAAATATTATTAGATAGTACTAATATAACTAAAATATATTGTATACTAGAAAGTATTAGTAGAAGTTAATCACTTTAACAACCCTAGTTTTTTTTGTTTTTTTTTCATTCCATAAGTTTCTTCTATCGATGGAAATTCTATTCAATATGTTGGTCACTAAATATAACCACATCCTCTCATATTATCGAAATCTAATTTATCCAATGAACTCAATCTTTACTGATCTTTAATGACCTATTTTTATTTGGACATTTAGGTTACTACCTTTTTTTGGAAGGGATTAATGTATGTTAAACTAATCAGTTGATTACAGTTTCTCCTCGTGAGCTTATTTCAGTTGGTATGGACAATGTATAAAATATGCAAGGTATCCCGGTCAACACCAACAAAAAAAAAGTTGATTACGGTTTTAATATTCTTAAGAAAAAATAAATAAATATGAAATGGAATGCCCGTCAATAAAAAAATTTTGGACAGTGCCCGTCAATAAAATTATAAGGCGTATTGATACTTTTTTCTTATCAAACAAAATATTTTACTTAAAATAAAAATTCGTTTTTTTACTTAAAATTATCATGTTAGTTTTTAATATTACAATTTTATATATAATTTGCCTCCATAGGCAATGACTGAAGTGAATTCATGTTCGAGAATAAGTCATAAGTCGTAAGGCGCTATTGACCTTGAGAGAAGTGGAGAAGGGACTGAGAAAGTACTACACCAAGTTGTGGGTAGTGAAATTTGAAGGAAGACTAGTTCTAAATTCCAAAAGAAGTTTCTAGTCAATATTCTGAATAAAGTACAAAAGAAAGGTTCTTATTTTTGTTTTTATTTAATTTTGGGGGGTCTAAGTAATGTGAATGAATGCGGTCACAGATAAGGATCTCATTTCAATAGCAGCCGGCACGCTACTGTACTACTACTACTAACAACTAACTATGCAAAATGCAACTCAACCAACGACTTTTCTAATTATCAACAATTTTAGGGACCGACCTTAAAGAAAACGATACTATATATATATATTGATTTAATTTACATTTTGCAACTTGGAATGTGAATAGTGATGGGTGATTAATTCATTGCTTGTATCCTATGAATTAATCCACTTGAAATTGGAATTCTCACGTCAAAGATAGAGTAGTGTGAATTAAGATAAATGCAAATTTTATATAAGAATAATAGAATATGGTGTTGTGGTTGATACAAATTGCATCACGCATTTAAGATAGAGGCACGCTATCAGCATTTGAGATGTGGTTTGATTTGTTACACGGTAGGTAATGAAGTAATGAGAAAAAGAGGAACAAAAAATCATTCATTTCACATGGGAGAGTTTTCTTGTTGGGGTGTATGTAGACTCTCAGTGTCACCAAGTGGAGTAGACTTCCACTGGCAGTGGCACATTACATGTAATGTTCATTATAATTTTAAATCTTGATTCTTTCCTACACCGTTTATCTCGTGATTTCTTTGTCTTCCATATTACTATCACCTCCTCTTTTTCTCACTTTTCTTGAAGGTCTATATTAGTTAGAAAAGTGGATACCGAGCAACATACAATGAGAGTATATATATTAATATGTGTAACATATAAAAATAATATTAGCAACACTCTATTTCCAACACCCTTTTAAATGCTCTTTCTTTTATTGAGTGAAATCAATGTAACTCATACCACTTTATGTAGATTTCATTTCTAAAGTATATGCTTCACGTTGATTTTATTTAATAAGAGATTGAATATTGATAAGAGTTTTGAAAAGATAATGTTAGTAGTACTCCTCAAAATATAAAGCATAAGAAATTAGTTTCAAACTTTAGTAACTTTTAGTTTTATGGGAATTACCCTTTCCCACACTATAGCCTTCTCCTGCGCCCTATAAAATTTTCAAAAATGCCCTTGTGCATTCCGGATTCATGTTTACTATTTTGGATTTTATAATCCGGACAATTCTTATGTATAATCAGCCATCATACTCTCTCACATTTCAACAGTTTTGACTTTTGCTTTTAAAAACAACAAAAAAATTAAGTAAAAAATGTTAAAAACCTGTGTCAAATAAAATCATAAAAATATAAAAATAGCACCAAAAAATTCTAAAAATCAAATAAAACTAATTAAAAAAATTCGGATTTTTCTAAGAATATGAAAAATTAAAAAAAAATGAAAAATGGGTCTAAACGATGGAATTTTGGATTTTGAGGGGCGGAGTCCCGCAAGAAGTCCTTCTACAGGAGTCATGGTCCTTGAATTTTTTCTGATTTTCTGGGGAAGTTTCGAAGCAATCCGATCAAGTATCCCAAAAACTCGATTTTTGACTAAGAATAGGTAATAATGACCCAAAACAGAAGGATGAGAATTAGAAAGATTAATATTGTCCCTAAAATGACTATCCATGTTAAAAACATGTTTAGAATTTGTGCTGATACAGTTCGGATTATATAATCTGAACTATTTTACCTTGAAAAAGGGTGTTTAGTGGGTTTCTGGATTATGTAATCCGGAAACATCATGTAACGTGCCCTCTTTTTTGAAGTTTCCGGATTACAAAATCCGGAAAAATCCGTTACTCATTTTTTCACCCTTTAACAAAAGAAAACACCATTCTGGATTATAAAATCCGAAAACTCAAGGACATTTTTAAAAAAAATAGGGCGCGCGAGGAAACCCACAGGGTGGGAAAAGTATCCCTAGTTTTATTGCCTTCTAGTGCAATTTGTGCTCCACTCCCGATTCTGACTTTGGAAATATCAGTTTTATTGAGTTTTTGAAAAGATCTTGATCATGTTATATGGTTCAAGCAAAAAGATGATGATCAATGTCTATGGTGATGGATAGGGGTGTATATGGGTTGGGTTAATCCAGAAAATCCGATCAAAGCTATCAAAAAAACATTAAAAAAAATGGATTGGATCAGGTAATTGGGTTGGTGTGGTTTATAAAAATCGAAAATCCATAAAAATTAATGGATTTAGGATAAAAACATACCTAAACAAAAAAAAAAATCCACTTATCAATAATGTCAATATTTTTTTATCTTTATTTTCATAGGTTAGAAGGAAAATACTAAAGGTGTCCCCTCGAGTTTAACTCAGTTGATAGGACAATGCATAATATACGCAGGGGCCGGGGTTCGAACCCTGGACACCATGTTTCTCCACATTAAAATGTGTGAGCTCCAGCCACTAGACTACTTGACAAAAATAATTACTAAAGGTTATGGTCATAAACCAAGTTATATTTCTAAAGTTAAACTAAATGTGTATCCTATATAATGAAAATCAAAACATGTTAAAGTTACAAATCAAGATGTTACACTTTTAGCTTATTTTAATATTAATGCAATTCTATGTCATGCAACTTTAGTTTGTTGCAAGTATTTTATGATAGAGTTTATTATTTGATATTATAATTTATTATTCTATGATGCATAAAGTTATACTAAAAATAAATTAACCAATTTTTTTTAAAAAAAATTAAAAAGTAGAGTAATATTTAAGAAAAATTATGCATACTTGTCATTTAATCATTTAATATTAAAAAAATTGATTAACCCATTACCAACCCAACCCAATAATTAGCAGGTTTGCTCAAACCCATCTAATAGTATAACTGATGGTTATTTTATCCCACCTAAACTGAAGTACCATATATGGTTCAGATTTTGTCAAACCTAACCTAAACCGACCCACGTACACCCCTAGTGATGGAGAAGATAGAGACTGAGGTTGTGAGATGTAGAAGGCGAAGAGAGAGAATTTAGATAAGTAAATGTCGTCTGAAAGACTGAAACTTTGATTATGTGAGTTAAATGATTTAGGGTTTAAGTTTCTATTTATATAAAAAGGATAATAATTTGATTTTTTACACTCGGGACGAGTTTGAGTATGAGTTCGAGATGGATATTATATCCCAGTCCGTACCCGTGTTTTGAAATCGAGAAAAATCCAAACTCGTATCCAAACTCAATTAAATCAGGAAAATCCATCAATTTAAGTTTGGTTCAGACAAATACTACAAAATATGAGTTTCGTTGTCATGTTTAATAGTCACCACTCTCTCCGTTTCTAAATATAGGCAAAATTGACTTTTTAGGTTCATTCATTTAATGTTGTATATGGTTTATAATATAAACCACATACATCTTTAAATGAATGAATCTAAAAAGTCAATTTTGCTTATATTTAAAAACGGAGGGAGTATTTACATGAATGGACAATACATCTTGAAAATTGTAAAGTGTTAGACAAAGTGGTCGATTCATTAACTTTTACGGGTAAGAGCTTATAACGTAACACATTAATTGAATTTGCATTCCAGCATTTTAATCTCACAACAATGTCACTGTCACTTCATAAAATCTAATTTATACATCCCCAATAAAATTGCAATTGTAGACAATTTGTTTATTAGATGACTTAAATTCCATAGATAAATTAGTTACAGTGAGATGACATTTGTGTGAGATCAACGTAAAACATTTTAATTTTTTTTAAAACTAAATATCCAATTTAAAGACGGACTAGTAAAACATTTTATCTTAAATAACAGAAGCTAAAATAACAATCATTTCAAATACATCTTGTAACTCCAGTGATTCTAATTTATAAAAATAAAAGATTTTTATGAAAATTCTTACAGTTTTAAGGATCAATTTGTATATTCAATCGAAATATTATTCTATTAAAAAAAGTAAAGAAAAAAAAAAACTCCTCCAAAAAGGCTTAAGTCACTGCTTACCTAGTGTGCTGGATATTTATGTTCTTTGTTCGGGGACCAGCAGCTAAACCTTTTTTATTAGGCAAGCAGCCAAACTTAAACAAATACTAATATACTATTGATTGTCTAGAATATAAAAGTAATTAAATATCAAATCAATTAATATTAGTTAACGATAAACATGTGATTAGGTTGTAACAAAAAAATGTGATTAGGTTAACAATTAGGGGTGAGAATAGGTTAGATTTTGTAAAATAAGAGTTTGATCTACTTAAAAATGTTAAGAAAAATACAAACAAGTGTTTTTAGGATATCATTTAAGCAAGTAAAAGATGTAATTTGTGCATAAAAAGTGTATTTTTTAGAGGACATAAAAAGTGTTATAATTATTACTTTGGCAAGTGTTTGATTTATCATTTGTCATAAATCCATTTTTCTAATTGCTAAAGTTTAACTATATATATCGAGTACACATTTCTTCAAAAAAAAAAAAGATCGAGTACACATACATGCCTTATCAAAACAAATAATGTCATATATGCAAAATATCCGTTTTGCTATTTTTTTTAGTTTGAAATGCATTATTTTTTTTCAAGATTTGAAATGCATTGTTATTGACAACATTAACCCTATCTAGCTAATTGAGAAAGAAAGAAAAAAATCATATTATGTCTTCCATGCGCTGGTAGTGCCATATACATGCATCACACACCTTTTTTAGCAATAATACTTTAAAGCTTATGGTTTAGGTCTTTGAATCTCTTTTGTTTTACGTATCAGTATTCCAAGTGACATACTATTACACTGTGCTAACTTTTATTGTCGAAAGAACTTCATTTAAAATTTCAATAAAGATTTCAGTTGCCTTTTCTAACAGAAAATATTCCAAAATACCATCATACACTTTTTTTAGAGGATAATATCATACACTTATACTACTTGCCATTTCATTTCCTCTCTTATTAACTCTACCTATCTTTCAAAAAAAAACCTACGCTGCCTATCGCAACCAATTGGCCACCTTAGCAATTCGTTCTCCCAATCATTTTTACTCCTTCCCACCCTCCTAAACTGCCTAAAATAACCCTAACCAACGTGAGTTAACTCATGTTCACGCTAGATATCAGCGTGAGTTAACGCACGCCAAACCCCAACGTGAGCAAGGACGGATCTATGTTAAGAGGTGTGGGGGTTGGTGCCCCCACAATGTTTTGAATAATTTGTTCATAAGGACTACTACATTATACATATGATCATCTATTTATATGCTTCATATATTTATAGAATGAAAGTTGAACCAAAGTTTCTATCCAAAATAAAGTTGGACTAATTTCCCAAACAATTATTAGAGGTACTTTTATAGTAGTATTGGCAACTATATAATAGTTGACAGAGCTTCCGCTGCTAAGAATTTCATCGAGAATCTGATGTGAAATCGCATTAGAGAAGAATGAGTTAGTCATTATTTGTTATTTAGTTACTTATATATAAAGATATATTTTTATCGATATTTAAAATGAGAAAATCAATTAGTATTTACAATGTATAGTTTATGCTTATTATATATGTTTCTTGGTAAAAATTTGTATATATAGTGCCCCCACTACTAAAAATTCTTGGATTCGTCCCAGATCGGCACGTTGAGTTGCATTCAAATACAACTAATAAAAGTGTGGCCTTATTGAAACTCCTTCTCTATAGGTCTTATTGAAGCCTCTAATTCCTCAACTATTCCACGTGCAGTAGTTGTTTCAATGGAAATGCTTTCCAGAAGATCATTGACTTGCTGAAGAAGTGTGGCCCTGTAAAAGAACTTTTTAATTAAATGTTAGCAGAGCTTCGAAGAAGTTTCAACAAAAAACATCAACATAATAAGTTCACCTTAAATTTATCTCTGTTATTCCCAGAATGCGAAAATTCTCTGCTTTTGTCTTGACTCATAATCACGCATGGATTCTCCACATCAATCTGCAAAACGAAAAGACTAAACAATAGGTGCAAGAGCAAAGAAAACCACTGGAGAAGCAATCAAAGGAATTGCCAAAGTTTTATTGCTTATTAGGTGAACAAAGAGATAGAAAACCTTGCACTTTATTCATATATACAAACCAGAGACCTTCCCAACTTCTCAAAATAATATTAATCACTTTTTTAAGGGACAAAATTATTAATCATTAACTAGTCAATAGTTCGTTAGTTCTTCAAGTCATCCATTTTATTAAGAAACGTTAGAAACTAAGAATGCAAGTACTAATAATTTTTGCTATGTTGCAGAAGTTACCAAGAAGCAAAGCAGAACAACAATTCAGAATTATTTGAATGCAACTCAACGTGAGTAACTCACGTTGAGGTTCGAAGTACGTTGATATTCAATGTGAACGACGTTGGGGTTATTTTAGACAGTTTGGGATGGTAAGGAGTAAAACTGATTGGGAGAAGAGCAATTTGATCTCTAGCAATTCCCTCTTTGGCCCATCTATTAGGCTAAGGCCCAGATCAAACGTCTTCACAATTCTTTTTAAAAATTACTCTTTAGGCACCTTCGATTGCTCACAAGCATCTCAATCTTTTGAAAATACCCTCATCAGAAGTTACGAACCATTCACCTATGAAGGGGAGTTAGGAACCATTCAGGACTTTGATGCATTTGCAATATGCCTTTGAAGCATTTTCAAACCAATTGCCTCTAAGGTCGTTTTCTGTTAAACTGAATCAAATACTACGATCTTATTGAAGTTTGAATACTTGCCTGTTAGTTCCACCAATCATTCACAAACAGTTTTGATGTCAAAGCTGCTAGACATATTGCAAATGTTTCTAAGTCCCGCATCAACAAACGGTTCCTGTTCATCCGCGAACATTTTGTAACTTTTAATGAAGGTATTTTTGAAAGTTTGATGTGCTTGTCAGCAATCTAAGGACATTTCTTTTTAAGCCCCCAAAATCTCGAAAGGTCCCCTAAAATACCAAATATGCCCTTTTTTATAACATCAGGTAGATATATACTGGACTGGTTCTGAAGATAACTACCAGACTGGTTCTGAAGATAACTACAAGATGCTCAAATTACCTTATTTACAACATTCGGTAGATATAAATCAGAAAAGTTAGGGACATATCTTTGGAACGCGTTATTACTGAAGTTATATACCTGAAAGATCATCATATAGGACATAACACAATTTTGGTACTTTTATTTCCTCTTTTCCACCCCACTTGAATTTCTTCTAAAGCTTGCGATTTTAATCATTCCAACAAAGAGTGCTAATCTTCACTCAATTGCTATCAATTAGCACGTAAATCGTATTTCTTCCTATCACATTGAAAATATGCATATTTTTCATTGGTCTTTGATAGTTTCTGCACTTTCAAGTCTATTATTCGCTTGGCATTCTTAAGGACCCGAGGGGTTTTACCACAGTCTTGTGGGAAAAAAAATGCACACAAGAAAAATAATCAATTTCGAGAAACGAACACAAATCCAATTGCGATAAGATGACTGCAAGTCCGATATTCAAATCACACACCCATGATTAGACTTCACATATCAGGCTATTGCAATAAGACTGAAGATTTCATAAGTTAAAAATCTCA
>Ga0315913_1008038_pt1 | contig 12552 bp, 7 predicted proteins | sample MpolsnodulesMG_FD_207736 | JGI IMG/M metagenome (GOLD analysis project Ga0315913, IMG submission 207736) | Medicago polymorpha root nodule microbial communities from Los Angeles, California, United States - small nodules | ecosystem: Host-associated > Plants > Roots > Nodule | place: USA... | reverse complement strand
CTCCTCCTCATCATTGATGGGCCATCCATCATCGTCAGCATGATGGATGAGCTTCATGATGAGCCTACCATTCTCTCGATTCGCTTCCATATGCTCATAATATCGCTTCGCTTTCCCCGCCTTTAAAATTAGCCTTCCATCTTCACCATATTCCTTCTTAAAGCACGAAGGTAATCCTCCTCCTCTTCCTCCTCGAGTTTCTCTCAACAACGTTATCGTCGGTGGAAACACCTTTTTCTCTCTCTTCTTCTTCACTTTGAATTCCCTTCTTTGACTTTGATTTTTCCCTAACCCTAGAAGCTCATCAATTAAACCACAACTCATGTAATCTCCACTCTCCGTTCCAATCAAATCTCCCATCACGGTTGATGGTATAGCTGTCGAACCCGGTGATGATGACCATAATGAATTTGACAGTCTCTTCCACAGTGAAGAACATGTTTCTGAATCTTGTGAAGGTGCAGTTTCAGTTTTGCACACCTTGTAGCAATGTAGAACTCTCTTGTGTAGGTTTTCTTCTTCTGAATGAACTATGGTTTTGAGACCATGATAAGGATTATAACAATAATATCCATTATTGTTACAACTTCGTCTTGCCCTTAATGTGTAGTTGTATAGAGATGTAGCTATGTGTTCTGCTTTGCTTGATAAATACTCGTTCAACGTATCCATTTCTTAGTTTTGTCTCTAGAAAGGAAACTAAAGGTGGTAATTTCTCAATTTCCTATCATGCCCTTGAAATTGTTTTACCATAATAAAAACATGAAACTGGTCAGTGATGATTATCCTGAAACAAACGAAAAGGAGAAGATTAGGCTTGCATTGATAAGATATAGCTGGCAGTGAAATAAATAACATTTGGATATATTTGCTATTGTAATAAATGCATCATATTTGAAAAATCAATCTAATATGATAAGGCCTAAGGTGTTTGTAGCTATCGATCGAACCTAATCACATGTGTCCGTGTTGTATCAGTAATAGATGTTGACACATGCTGAACATCAAACAAATCTTTATTTTGAAGTGTGGATGTTGAACAGAAGCAATATGAACATGACAAAGATTAAGAACATCGAGGAATAAATTACAAGATTGATATAAAAATAATAAATAATGTGATATGCATCAATCTCAAATCATAAGACACATAAAATTAATAATTAACAAATAAAATCAAATTAATGGATGAAATTTGATGGATCAACATGCATGTTAAATAAGATTGAAAATTAAATTGATTTTAAGACACAAAAACTGGTTGGTATACTGAAAAATGATTTAGAGATTCAGATCAGATCATTATCATAACACTAATAAAAGAGAAAAAAAAAATGAAATAAGAAGATCTTACATTGCTCCCATCAAATAAAGATCTTACATTGCTACTGAGTAAACATGGTCAACCAGGTTGCATTTGCATCACAAAGTTTTTTTTTTTTTTTTGTGGAGACTAAGTTTTATCTATTATAAATAAAGATCGGAAAAGGGATTGAAAATGAAAGAAAAGAAACACAATACAATCTTAAAATGAGAGGGGTGTGTATTTTATTGACACACTAAAATGTTACCTTGAATACGCTTATCTGGCCCCACTTAAGTTGTTAATAGTGAAGACAAAGATACACTGACACGTACGAGGTTTTAAGGACATCAATGTCTTTTCCACTTATTTGAGACACATGATTCACGCTACTTTCATTCGGCGAGGGTTTGTGTGTGAAGTGAAGAAGTATCTTGTGTTTTTTTTCATTCTATCAACTGATTTTGTTGTGATTTGCATCTCTGCTTGCTTCCATCTTATATGTAATACCTTTGTTCCTATCTTTTTTTTCTCACTGCTTCTAATCTTCGTGACACACAACCTTTTTTATACTCTTTTTCCCTGCTTTTTTTCTCAATTTTATTTGTTTAAATTCAACATTTGATCATATCCCCTTTTTTCATTTGTAAACGTCATCGGATAATTATAAAATAAAAGAAATACTAAAAAATATTGATATAGTTGGTAAGAATTTAATTCATATTCGATAAATGTGTGATTTCAATTCTCATTACCAATGTGAGGATCTCGTTGATGGATAATGTGTAACTACTTTAATATTTAAGTGACCTATTTTTTTTGTCATTAGAAGAAGAAAAGTTATCGTAAAAGTCACATCATTCTACGACTTGTCAGTTCTTTATTCAACTTGACACGTCAACAAAAATAAGTTTAAAATTTAGTGCCAGAAATTCTTTAAGTTTTACAAATTTAGGTACTATAGTTTAGAATTTTGAAATCAGAAACCTAAAATCGTGAATCAACGAAAATATGATTATAAATTTATACATTGTCATTAGTAGTATTTTGTTAATTAAGTATTTTTTTTCTTCCATAGATACATATTAAGAATACAGTACATGTGTTTGTGTTACCTTATTACCAATAATTTTATGATGATAATTTTTAATAAATAAAGTATGAAAATAAATTTAAAAATAAAAATTTGGCAAATTAAGATTAATTTAATATAAATAAATAAAATATATATTATATTAATAATACATAGATTTTAATTTATTATCTTCTATATATGTTAATCATTTAGTCAAAAGAATATATATTAAACATTAATTGATTAAATTTATCTCAATAATTATGACTAATTAGCTTTTCGTATTTTAATCTTAATTTATAAAATTTAATTTTAAATTAAAAATATCCTTTTATTTCATTATACATTTATCAAATACTTATACTATTAATTTTATCAAACACTTTAACTAATTTATTTGTGGCTAAATTACACCAGGGGTCATTTAAGTTTGAGGTTAGTTCCAAATTGATTCTTTAAGTTATTTTGGTCATACATAAGTCCTTTAAGTTTGAGGTTTGTAATATATTGATCATTTAAATTATTTTGGTCACACATAAGTCCTTTAAGTTTGTAAACGTTTTCGATTTAGTACTTCTGCCATATCATCATTTTTGTAATGTTTGGTTAACATAAGGACTAAATCAAAAAAGTTTACAAACTTAAGGGACTTATGTGTGACCAAAATAACTTAAAAGACTAACCTGTTACAAACCTCAAACTTAAAGAACTTATGTGTGACCAAAATAACTTAAATGGCCAATCAGTAACAAAACTCAAAACTTAAAGAACTCATGGTGTAATTTAATATTTGCTATCAATTATAAATTCTTCATAATCAACTAATATATCAACAATCTACTATTTTTTACAAAGTACAATTTTTTTTACAATACTGTTTTCTGAAATATAATAAAAAATTTATATTAATATAAATAGATGTCTACTTTAATAATAATATTTCAAATAAATACATGTCTATTTTAATAATAATATCATTGAATAAGAGTCAAATTAGATTCTTTCAAAAAAGAGTCAAATTAGATAAATATAATATTATTGTAATACTTCATTAAAGTAACAAATGTAAAGAAGACCAAATTAATTATGTTTGAATTTTTAATCGAATATTCCCTCTATCCCATGGTATAAGTCACTTAAGCAAACGAGACACAAACTAATTAATAAATATACTTAATTTTACATAGAAAAGAGAAATCATGACATTTTTTCATGAAGAAAAAAAAATGTCATGATTTCTCTTTTCTATGTAAAATTAAGTATAATTATTTTTCAAATAATTAGAATTTTTAACGTGTAATGAATTAAATATGAAAATTTTAAAACGCAAAAATTTTAAGATAAAATTAATGAAAATTTAGACCTAAATAAAATTTTGAGCTAACTTGTTGCAGATGAAATTTTTATAATGTTTTAATCAAGTATGTAAAAAATCATTTAAAAATTTAAAAGTTGGAGCATAAATAAACAAATTTTAATTTAACAGGGACTAAAACCACGTGTTGAAAATTTTTATAGGACCAAAACCTGACAATTTTTTATGAGGACTAAAAACGAAATTAACTATATTTATAGGGACTAAAAACATATTTAACCCTAAAGTGAGGACCATAATAACTAATAATATATAGGGGTGGAAATGGACCCATCCCCGCATCCACATTTGAAAAAAATACCCATAATCGTGAGTAACAACCTCTGTACCCGTATCCTCTGGGTATCTAAGTATCTATGCAAATACACGTTACCCACATTTCTACTGAAATTAAATCGATCAATGACAAAAATATAGTATCATTTTAACACAATAAAAATATTTTCCGATATTTTAATGTTGAAATATGGAAATTATAACCTAAATTATTTAACTTATCCAAAATTATAAACTAAAATATTTTAAATGAGTAAATTTATACAAATAAACTAAAATATATTATATAAAAAATAATTAAACCTCTAAAAAAATTATAAAAATAACTAAAATAAAAAACTTATAAACGTGCAAGTCTAAAATTCTCTAAAACTTATATAAAAATTATACATCATATTAATTATTTTTTCTCATCATCATAATTAAAGACTTGAAAATAATGCAAACATTTATACAAATAAAAGATGAAAAATATATTATGCGGGTATGGGGTAGAGTGGGTACTAAGGTACCCACACCAACGCCAATACCCACTCATTTTTACGGATAATTACTCGTATCTATTATGCGGATTTTTATCCTATCCATTGTGGGTGTCCCCTGAGTATGGATTCAATTGTCCTTTCTATATCAAGAGAACAAAAATAACTAAAAAAAGAGATATTTAAGCGATGTAGTTATAATTTTAAAATATTCATGGACTATAATGATAGAGCCTCACACTTATAGAGACCAAAATAATTGTTTATCCTTTTAATTTTTAATGTCATATTAGTAATTATTTTCAATTGTATTCTACAATTAATATTACATCTGTCTATAAACATAAGTATACCAAACAACATGTCATAATAAAGTACCATCATACTTTCCTAATTATCATTCAAACTCATGTTTCTTTCTATAGATATCCACCTTCCAGAGTCAAATTGGTTACTCCCCTCGTTCGTGGTGTTGATGCAATTGGTCATTCAAGAGGAATATTAATTGTTAATTAAATAAATTTCATCAATTGTCACTACTAATTTCATTAATTTTGAAACCTTATCAATTACCTTCACTATGTCCAGATCTAGCATGCTTGGATGTCTTCAAATAACAACTCTATATCCGCTTTATGTCAGGTTAAAGATCAATATTCAATCACTATCAACCATAACATCTTCAGCAACATTTTCCAAAGAAAGAAACATGTTGAAGCTAGGGTTAAATGGTTCCTGCGTTATCTTGAGAGAGTCGATTCCTTTTTACATATCCTTTCAAGAGGAAGTTCACTGGTACCAAAAGTCTCATGATCAATGAGTTATACTTGGAGACAAAAAATAGTCCATTCTCATACACCCAAACTATTATTGGTCGCCAAAGGAACAAAAATTATCACAACATGGCTTCTAAAATATATATGGTCTTTGGACATTCGACAACTCTATTATCCAACAAGAAGCTCAAACAACTTCAAGGCTATCTTCTAGAGCCCCCCAGCTACCAAAGAAACAATTTCGCCTCGACCACTCAACTCCGCATTGACTTAGACAACCTTTCATCCCTCATCAACCCCATTACAAAAGAACTCGATGAATCCTTTCAAAGCTCCATAACTCGATGGCTTCCAATGCATATTCTTTAAGAAATATTGGCACATTATGAGCGATGACATCTTTAACTTGGTTAATAATGTCTTTTCCTCTTGTTCAAAAAATAATGTCTTTTCCTAAGGTTACTTTGATCCATCTAACTCTAATACCCTCATACCTAAAGTTGACATTCCCACCCTCCGCCTTTAAGGACCTACACCCAATTAGCATTTGCATCAATATTGTTTACAAAATCATAAACAAAGTCCTTATTAATCGCCTCCGGCTCCTCCTTGACATTATTATTGGCCTCCATCAAAGCAATTTTCTATCAGGTAGGGTACTTCTTACAATGTTATTGTTTTGCAGGAAATACTTCACATACAGAAGTCAAAGAATAATAATAATAATAATGACGTTGCTTTCAAATTTTACTTAAATCTTTTGACAACTTCAACTGGGACTTCCTTAAGGACCATATCTTTGAATTTGGATTTACCCCATCAACCATAAAACTCATCATGTATTCTGTTACCTTCTCCTATTTTTCCATCCTCTATAACAGTTACAAGAGGACCACTTTCAAACCCATTCGTGGTCTCAGACCAGAAGACCTAGTCATTCGTATCTATTCATCTTACGCATGAAAAAGCTTTCCTCTTTATATGTGAAGCTGTTAGTAATGGAAACTGACATGCACCAATTCAAATTGCAAGGGAAAAAGACTTTAATCTTATCATTAAGAAGACGAAAACTAGGTTGGCCTCTTGGAAACATCACCTTCTTAACAGGGAAAAAGGTTGGCCCTTGCAACCTAGGACTAGGTTCTCTATTACGTTCCCTCATACTGCATGTAGGTTACTTGGCTACCTCAAGAGAACTATCATGATCGATCTTGTTTATAGCTCCAAAGACAAAGCATCTATGTTGTGCATGCTAAATGATCTTACATTCTCTTACCACTACTAGACACTAAATTAGGAAATTGATCACATTCATCATGGTTTGACTTTAGTTGTCTTTTGGAATATGATATAGAATGACAAAAAAATCGACAAAATGTGAGATGTGATATAGATTTAGGACAAACTTGAAAAAAAAATTGTGACGTGCTTTTTTCCCTCCTTTTCAAAGAAAAATATATATGTGGGATTCATAATTTTTTTCACTCTTCTACAACTACTGGACATTAAATGAGAGAAGAGATGAGGTGTGCATTATCATTCATATGCCACGGTTTAACTTTAGCCATAATGTCTTTTGACTGCTGCTATAAAATTACAAACAAAACCTTCTATAAAAGGTGATATATAACAAAAGGCAGGAAAAGAGATTGAAAATGTACAAGAATTATCATGGGATGCATTAATTTTTTTAAGAGTAAACCATCAAATTGGTCTCTCTCTTTGTTCCAAATTCTTAAATTGATCCCTGATTCTATTAATAACTCAAAATAGTCACTGTCTTTGTCAAACATTTCTCAGATTGATCCGTGACTCTATTAGTTGTTTTGTATTTTGAGTGTTAATGACTCAATGTCTTTTGGATATTATTTAGTGGTTAATGACATAATGCCTTTTGGATCTTATTTGGTACGTTAATGACTTAAAATACAAAACAACTAATAGAGTCGGGAACCAATCTGAGAAACGTTTGACAAAGACATGAACCATTTTGAGTTATTAATAGAGTCAGAGACCAATTTGAGAATTTGGTACAAAGACAGGGACCAATTTAGTGGTTTACTCTTTTTTTTTACCCTCTTATAGTCATTGGAATCTAATTATAGTGTGTCGAACGACGAATAGTTTTGTTGTTGATGCGCAGCTAATCTCAGACCATTGTTGATGAAAATTTGAAGTTTTCAGAGAGTTGTTGTTATTAAACAATTTGAACAACATTTCATCTCACCATAGGACGTGGGGCAAGAACCCTGATGCTCAAGTTAATATTTGATTGAGTTGGAGTAGAGATGTTGCTATACAAAATATTTTTCCTTAACTTTGTATGGATAATGGTCAGCGGTGAAGCTATCAAACAAGTAAATATCATTAACTTTCTTGTTTCTATTAGTTTTTGACAAGTAAAATAATTTGTGGTAGCGAAATCATATTTTTTTGGGGCAGCTAATTATCAAATGTAATAACTTATTCAAATAAAAAATATACTTTGGGGTAGCCAAAGCTACCTCATACTCATACATAGCATCGCCCCTGATAATGGTATATATAGTGTGAGGAATGAAATATGAGAGTGTAACATTTATACATTGAATTCTGATCTTCTCCCAACAAGTTTTACTCGCACCCAACTGAAATGTCGAAAATACCCATGTGTTAGCTAAGTAATGCAAGTAATTAATTCTGCGTAACTTAACTAAAGTTGCACTAGTTAAGTAACACAAGTGTAAAATTTATTCTAATTAATTTGTTCACTTTTATTCAAATTTATTTATTTACTTTATTCTAATTAATTTGTTCACTTTTATTCAAATTTATTTATTTACTTTATTCTAATTAATTTATTTACTTTATTCAAATTAATTTATTTACTTTATTCTAATTTATTTGTTCACTTCATTCTAATTTATTTATTCACTTTATTCTAATTTATTTATTTATGTTATTCTAATTTTTTTTTGATAAGGCCTGAGCAAAATGACATGTAAGGAATAGAGGACGTCTCACACTCCACTCTAACCCTACGTTTGTCAAATACTCATATATATTATTAAAAAAAGGAAAAAATACATAAAACTGGGGTGACATAAAACCTGACCCAGTGAATCCAAGTGTGTCAACCCTAATGAGAAATACAACCAAGAACAACAATACACTCGATTCTACCCTAGTTAACTCTAACAAATGATGTTTGCCAGCCCCAACCGGGTCTATAAGCTGGTGAATGAACCGACTGTCAACACAGAGCAGATCACGTACCACCAACTCCCTGCACTATCCGCAACAAGCATTGACGACTATTTCGAGTCCAAAACAATCCGTACTCCAAATATTATGAACCAACAATTATCAAAACGGATTTTTAAGATCCACAAAGGTCGACGAGCATCAGACCAAGATGAGTCTTCTCTTCTCAATAAGGCGAATGAATTGACCGCCAACACGATCAAATTCACGTTCCAACAACCCCCTATTAGCAACAATTGCAACAATCACAGCAGGCATCAATGCTTTTTCAAGCCTAACAATTACGAACAATAGCAAAAATCGTTCCTTTGTAACAACACTGGTAAATGAAATTGTCCGCCAACACGGAAACTACCCAACTTCATGTACACACCACTTACTACGACAAAAACCACAGCAAGTTTACGACTGAAGCAGGCCACGATTACAAAGCCATCGCCCTTTGGAGCACGACAGTCTGAATCACAACCCGAAGTTGAAGGAACAACGAAGTGGATGTGAGTAACAGCCATCCGAGCCTTGACCACCTTTAGGAATAGAATAGGACGGTTTTCAACCACGACAACAACCATAGACTGGCTGCATCGGTTTTACCAAGAGATGACCACCGCGGTAGAGCCGATGGTGGTTTTGAAAAAACTGATCCGCATCAAAAAGAAACGCAGAACGTCACGGCTTACTCAAAACTGGTCTAGATTCCCTTGAAACGAAAAAGCAACCCAATCCAGAATTCCGGCAAGCTTAAGGAAGAACAAACCAGAAAACAGTCACGGCGACGCAATTTGAGCAAACTCAAACCACCGGCGCAGCCGCCGGACAAAACAGACGCGCCTGAAAACCCGCACTTCCGATGAACCACTGTCGGAAGATCAGGTCGAGAGGTGGTGTGGACAGTTGAACCATCGTCACACCACCACCACCACCGTCGTCTACATCGTGACCAATAAGAGAGGGAGGCGGCGCGTTGCAATTCAATAACTTTTGATTGATTTATTGATCCATGTTATTCTAATTTATTTATTCACATAAAATAAATATTTATTCGAATTTATTCATTAAATAAATACAAATATAAAATAAATAAAAAGAAATAAACTAAATTAGCATTTATTCGAATTTATTTATTAAATAAAAAATCAGAAAATAAAAGAAAATATAAATAAAAAGAAATGAACAAAATTAATACATATAACAACATTTCATTTTATTAATATAATTCATACAATAATTGATACATTTATTCGAATTCACTAAATCCACTTATTTTCTTTTTACCTTCTTGGGGGTAAAAAGTGATCAACCTTGGGGTAAATAGTGACTAGCCTTCTTGGGGGAAAAGACATCATCAACCCTTGAGTTAAATCTAAATTTGGTTCTTTTTAAACCCCAAGAAGATTCTTTTTACCCACAGTAAAAAGTTTTTGAGGTAAAAAGAAGAAAATTTAATTTTTTTCACTGTTGGAGTAAGCCCTATTGTGAATGTATAATAATAAGGCATTTCTTTACTGATTTTGTTTTGTTTCAAAATAACAAAGTCCCTAGAATAGTTAGTCCGTTTAATGTAAAACTACTATTTTTGGTTTCTTTAACTAGTGCCATTGTTAGCAAGTCTCTTGAATAAAATCATCCCACTTTCCTCTCATTTTCATTCTTTGAACATCTTTCCTCTTAGCTTCTCCCCCTTTCACTTTTTTTCTCATGCAAACAAACCAATAAGGGGGGACTCGCACCTTTCAATATTAATAGGGATAGAAAGCTAGCTAGTATGTTTATTCCAAAAGTTGCTCAAATTCATACCACCTTTCAGTGAACGCCTCACATCCAGTGGCGTATCCATAACTCTGAGTCTACGGGTGCAAAATTTTAATTTTGATTTCATAAGAATAAAAAATATGAGAATAAATTATTAAGTCTCTCAGTTTTACAAAATAACAATTTAATTTCCTAAATTAAAGAACTCTTTAAATTGTAAGACTTGTGCATTATTTGATTGTCAGTTATGACATGTTTCACAGCTTATATAACATAAGCGGTTATCATGATAAACACTCATGTATAAGTTATGTTTATAACAAAAGATAAAATATAGTTAAACTATTTTTGTATAAGCTAAAGTTGTTTTTGTAATTATCTTGGAGAACTAATGAAAATAGGCTTAAAACAACTTATGAACATTTCATAAGTTGCTTCGATAAATTCACGCAAACACAGTTTCACAAATGTTTATACTAATAGACATGTTCAAATAAACCAAATCAAACATGCCCTTAAACCCAAACAAGTTTAGAGCTCCTAATTAATTTAAAGGGACCATGGATGAACCTCAACAAATGACCTACACCAGCAAGTCACAGTTATTGTTTTTTCTAGGAAAAACTCCTTTCTTCTATAGGAAATTTATTGATGGGAAATATTAAAGTATTCGATCTTTTTTTTGTTAAAGTTGTAAATCTTAATCCATTATTCAGGATGTGATTTACTAATCTTCGATAAAAAAAAAAAATGAGAAAGACAACCATTATAAATTTTCTTAATTAAGATCTAGTCTTGAAAAATTGAAGCTTGAAAAACCTTTCCCATGCCGTTGTTGTTGAAACAAAAGTGGAGCTTTTTGTTCCTAAAACAGTTCCTAATCCAATAGACTCCAATAAAGTTCTGTTAATGCACCAAAAAGAACAAGTTCTGTTCTTTATTCCTCAGGAGTAGAGACAAAGTGGAAGTGAAGAGTTTGAATCCTTACAACAAAGAGGAAGAGAGTTTCCGATGTAACTTTTAATTTCACAGGAATAAGGAATGAGTCATGACAGTGGAAGATGGAGGAATTGAGAGATGAGTTTGGATTTTGATTTTTGAGTGTTTGAAAAGATGAAAGGTTTTTTGAGTAATTTTATTTCCCAAAAAAAGATAACCGGCTCTTATAGGTCATTTGTTGAGGTTCACCCATGGTCCTTTTAATTTGGGGTCCATATTAGGGACTCCCTTAATTTAAAGCTAAATTATAATTTTATAAATTTGAGAAATTAAATTATCCAATTCAATTATAATAATTGAAATGACAATTTACTCAAATCTAACTGGTGTATAGTTTCAGCTGTATAAATAAAGGCATCACAAAGTCAGCACGTACACTCATAATTCTATGCCTAAAAAGGTAAAATCTGATGCAGAAACTTGCTTGTAATCACTGTAGAGGACTTGATAGTGCTGGCAAGCAAGTAGCAATGATATATACAACTCATTGATCATCACATGCTGCTAGTGCTAGTCAATACTAGCAAATATGAATTTTTCAGCTAGCGTTAGAAGATAGGCATGTCTCGTTCTAAACACAAATATCACACTTTTATTAATTTTAAACTTCGTAATTAACATTTTAATGATAAATTACAAGTACCTATAATTCAATTTTTGGGTAGTATAGTACACGTATGTATGCCTCTTTTTCTTGATGCGTACGTTACCAACGCCAATTTAGCGACCTACTTTGCCATGACACAAGCAACTAAAATAAAAATAATCCAAAATTTTAAGAATTTAATAATGTTTGCTATAACAAGGTAGTTGACGTTGTACACAGATACATAGGAAAATCATCACCAATGTTATTTTATGTTAATGTCGGTGGTCCAGGTTCACATAAAATTTGATGTGCCTAAAATTTGCATCTAATAAGCTCAAGTATAACTAAGATGATTCCTCAAAAAAAGTATAGTTAAGATGATAAAAAACTGCATGAATAATTTATAAATAAATTGAGGTTACAATTTTTCATTTCTCAACATTTAATTCATGTTTGGATACACATTTCATCGTCTTCCTCGCATTTCTCAACATTTCATCATGTTTGGATAGTCATTTAATTTATGTTTGGATACGCATTTCATCAACTTAAACATAAATTTTCTTTGTAATTTCAAAATCTCTCATCATATTTCTAAGCACTCAATTTTTTCATCAAGTAATTTAGTGACTAGGAATTCACATTTTAAAGTGAATAATGAGGATGTCGGGGTTCAAACGTC
>Ga0315913_1008037_pt1 | contig 12552 bp, 9 predicted proteins | sample MpolsnodulesMG_FD_207736 | JGI IMG/M metagenome (GOLD analysis project Ga0315913, IMG submission 207736) | Medicago polymorpha root nodule microbial communities from Los Angeles, California, United States - small nodules | ecosystem: Host-associated > Plants > Roots > Nodule | place: USA... | reverse complement strand
TTTAAAGGGATTTTTGCTTCAACATTCGTTTGGCAAGAAATTAAATTCTAATTAAATTGGATTAAGTGGTGACGAAGGCAGTTAAATATGGAAAGCGTTTTTGCAAAAAACGGAAAAGGAAAAAGACTAATGTTGACTCTGTGTATTGCCTGAAACTGAGGCGTGGCTGGGATGCAATTTTTTTGACATAGACATGTGATTTTGGACTTACTAAAAAAAGTGTTAACAATAACTAAAATAAAAGAAAACGAAGTAAAATAAAATGAAAAATGGAAATTGAGAGAAGAGGGCCTGACTCGGAACCAAAACGAGGTATTTTAAAACACCTCTCTGCCGAATTTTTCCACTGAAAATCAGAGATCAATCAGGTCAAATTGCGTATGAATGTAGAGTTAAACGGCACGTGTCAGTGACATCTTAGGTCAAAAATTGGGGTATGACACATGCACTCTGGTCCGAAAAAGTTGACCCCCCTATGTCCTTACTATCTTATGATGTAATGGACTTGTTTTGGGGTTGACATTTGTTGGTGATAGCATGTAACTTTCTTGTTTTCGTGTTGGTATGGCGTCGTTTAGGATGGTGATGTCGGGGTATGAGTGTTGTTGCGACGATGGTGAAATTGCTGAAGGGCTTATTGTTTTTGGGATTAAACTTATTGAAAGATTAAAATTCAAGAGAAATAACATAGGGTAAAGTGAACCATAAAATTAAACGGTGAAAAGAGTGGATAATCTGGTAGGTTAATGAAGAATTAGTGTTATAATGATGATAGGGTAATCATGGGGTGATGATTAGGGACGATTTTGGTGAGTTTAGGGTTGAAAAATGGAGCCAAGGAGGCTCCCATGGTAGAAAATTGCAGAAAAATCTGTGATTTCAGCATGTCTGATTCTATCAAAATCATGAGGCGATTTCACAAATCATGAGGCAATTTTGACAGCAAGTGCCAAACAATGATGCTGTCAAAATCATGAGGCGATTTTGCAAATCATGCCACGATTTTGACATCAAGTTTCAAACAACTATCTGAACATAAAATCATGCCACGATTGTAGAATCATGACACGGCGCTGTAAAACCTTTTTTTTTCCTTCATATTTTCTTGTTCTTAACATCCCTTGGCCACCTGTTTACCGGTGTTTTTGGTAAACTACGAGGGATGGTTATGGTTATTACAAGCAGGATCAAACCAGAAATCCTAGGACATATTGTGCATTTGTTTTTTAAGCGTTTGTCGAGCTCATAGGTTACTTTACGAATAGGACGAGACCGTGTGGCATCTTTCGACGAAAAAAGAGTTTTTAAAAGCGAAGTAAAGACATTAAGTTTAAAATTGCAGAAACTTAAAGGAAAAATAAAGTACAATGCATTAAAAATAAAGGTGGTTCGACATATCCTTTACATACATTCTTTATGACTCTTTTCTCTCGCGTCGGTACTTCGAGTGTTTTAGAATTTTGTATAGGTGATTTGCGACCCGTTTTCCCTATGGAAAACTACTATTTATACATAGAAAATAACTTGAAAAAGTAAAATCCCACAATCAACACTCCTTCCATGTAGACAACCGCTTGTCTCCCACGTTCTCCATTGAGGAAACCGCTTCTCTATGAAATTCGAGTCGTCCCGCCTCAACCAAAGTTGCTTGACTTCGACGGTTTTGCATTCCTGACTCATATCTTGTCGAACCTTACGACTTTTAGACCCTTTTATGCCAAGTCCAACATCTCGTCAAAACTCCTTGAGTTGATGAAATTTTTTTGATTCCTGCAAGAGTAAAAGTCAACTAATGTTGACCATATTAAATGAGGCTGGTGAAAATACCAACTAACAAATTTCCTCCCAAAAATGCCATTTTCGATTGAACATATTCAAAGGAGAGAATTGGTGTTTCTGAGAAACTCGAAGTTTTTCGAAGCATGATGTCATGCTAATCATGGCATTCAAGAGTAGTCTTTTAGGATTTTGTTTCAGAAAATTTTCAACTTCCAACTAGCTCCTAAAAAATAACTTCTTTTCCACGCGTGAAACGGTTGCCTCATATAGGGGCCGATCTTTATCAAAGGTAGTTACCTTTTCTTCTATAAAATCCCTTCCTCCGTTCCTCCCGCAACACATTTTCCATTTTGCATTCTTCAATTCATGCAATTAGAAAAAGAGGTTCATGTGAAATGGAAAAACTTCCAAACAACCTTTTTATTATTATTACAGAAAAGGTTGCTGCTTTCAAAGTCCAGGATCTTTTGAACTTTGGTATGACATCCAAATGCCACCACGATTTTGCTAACAAAAAAGTGGCGTTCAGGGCTACATAAAGATTGTCTATGGTATATTGCTGATTCTCTGCCGGGTGCAGCAAAACGTCGATTTACGCAGAGTTTATACAAAAGTGGTCATGCATCATACAGTGTGGTGTTGGTCACCTTATTTGAGCAATCATACAAGCTAATGAACCTAGATCTCTCCAAAGACCCAAACATATACAAAGGCGCTATAACCTTATTCGAGAAATCATCGAAAGAAGAGATGTTAAAATATGCAGAGTACCAACATCAGACAATGTAGCTGATCTACTTACTAAAGCTCTTTCCCAAAAGAAGCATGATGGTCATACTAGATCTAGTGCTAGTGGGAGATTGTTGTTGTAAGCCCTAGAGGCCAATAGTTTATGTCAAACTTATGCTATGTATCATAACTTTTATTATTAAATAATATATATGACACTCTTTATTATCTTTGTTGTAATATTAATAAAGTCCCTATAATAGATAGTTCGTGTAATGGTATATTAAGTGTGACTTAATCATAAGATTACATTAACACAAAGAACGCTATTCTTAAATGTATCCGTAGTCAAGCTTTAATATAAATTGGGATAATAATAAAGCGCCGAGACTATTATGTACGTAGAATAATGACCACATCTCATAGTTCATAGATATAGATATTAAGTCTATACATAGGTATAAATATCAGGAGTAATATTTATATTGGATTGACCTACCGTAAGAATACTACATAGTATGTTATGAAAATGTCATAAGATATTCTCACAATGATAATAGTGTATATCACTCTTAGACCTGAAACCACTATCATCCGTAGGTGTGGACTCAAATGCTTTATTGCCGTTCTAATGTTGTATGTAAAAGGATAACCATAACGTTGGCTAATGGGTACTTGATGAATCATGCTGAGGGACATGAGTGTCCTAGATAAGATTTGTCCCTCCTCATAACAGGAGATATATCTTTAGGCCTCTTGATGAAATATGACTATAAAGTTACATGGCCATGCTGAACTAAGTCAATATGAGATATTAGAATTATTCGTTATTCAGTATATTTCGGGATCAAGAAATACAAATATAGATCTATACAAGGGTGACATATCTATGTCTTGTGATCAATATAGATATGAAGACAAAGGAGTAATTCTACACATTAATATTATCATGGAAAAGGTTTCGTCAGATCACTTGACATTCTTGTCACTTGGGTAACAATGATGTGTTGTTAGATACCACTCATTGTTTATAATATTAAATATTAGATTAATATTATTGCGAACGTGACTAGAACCTACGGGGTCACACACAAAAGAATGGTCAAAAGAGAAATATAAGTAAGACTTATATGATGGGTGCTTTTACCAAATAACGCTAATTAGTTAGCAAAAGACTAAACTCGTTAATGGGCTTACGGAATCACAATAGTGACTTCTGACTTGCAGAGCACACTAGGAGTTCTATAAATAGAACCCTTGTGATGAAGTCTTGGTTACACGTTTTAGAAACCCTAATTCTCCCAAACCTCTGATTGCTTGGCTAGCACTGGGAATTAGAGGAGCACCGTTCGTGTGGACTAGTAGAGGCTCTATTGTTTGCTTTGCTTTGTGATCGAGATTTTTTTTGCACTTCGTGGTAAGATCCATTTACAAATTCATGTCAAATTCGTAATAATCTAAAGAAAGAAAATCGAAAATTTTATTTTGCTACATGTTTATGTAATCGATTTTCCTTCACTCCCTATTTTAACTAACCCGAAATTTTTATCCCCTATTTCTAAAACCACTATTTTAGCCCCTCAATTTTGATAGTTTGTCATTGTCATTAATGTTGTGGCGGTGACATGGTAGTGTGTGTTGGCTAGTTAAGTTTCCATATCATTACTAGGCATTTCCATGTAATTTATTATTAATTGAATTACATAATAGAAATCTAATTAAGAAATCAAAAAAAGAAATCTAATTAAGTTAAAAAAAAGTTAAAAGAATAAAGATTCAGAGGAGATATTTCGTTCGATGTCGTTCCATTAAAAATCTGAAACAAAACCCTCACTAAGATTCAGATGGGATTTTGCCCCAATTTAAGTACACATCCTAAATCCAATTTTGTAGAAAATCAAATATATAAACTCATCATGATTCAAGTAGGATGTCCACACATTTTCAATAAGATTAGATACTTGATATATTGGAATTATAAATGTATAAGCTTTTTTTTATTATTTAAAAAAAAAACTCTTTTTGTTGGAATAAGCACAGTTTTGGAGATAGTATAGATTAAAACAAATCGAATGTAATACAATAAGCACACATTTTTCTGTATTTTTTCCTAACTTAATTATTTGTCAAAGATTGAACAAGATCACACGTAATTATCCTCTGATAATCAATCATAACAGACACAACCACAGTGAAAGCTTTTTTGTATATCCAATTTGTCGCATTTTAAAGAAACCAATATTTTTTTTTCTCATACCCTTCAACCCAATGAAATTGGGAACATATTTCATTGCATATGTTCATCGAACGTGGAATTTGAAAACCAGAGGTTATGAACAATTTTTTAAATCGAAAACAAAGAAGTGAGGTTCTTAACGAATTTTGAATCATGAATTTGAAGTATGTACGAATTCTAATTTGAATTTCAAATTGTCAAACGAGGAAGAGAGGATCTGAATCAAAAATGAGAAAGGAAGAGAAGGAGATTGAAGAAATTAGGGAGTTTAGATTTAGGGTTCATTTACCATACTGGCTTAATTTCTTCCCTTGCACTATCGACTCTCAAATTGGCTTAATTTATTCCTTTGCATTATTGACCTTGATTTGAATTGAGACATAATGCTTCCTCATTTAAATCCCCTTTAATTTATTTCATTTAGTGAATTTTATTCTTGTGGTCAATTTGCAAATTATTAAACCAGTAAATATACTTTATTTCATTCATTTAAGTGAATCGGTTCATATTCTTTTGTCTCCCTCTCTTTCACGCCAATGTGCTAAGTTTTAGCAAGATTTCTTCTCAAGTCTCCCTATTTTCCACCCATAGGGGGAAAGAGTCGCGATGTTGTTTACCAACAATGCAGTCTTCACACATTTCTATTGGATTGTTGATATTGGGCAGTCCTTCCACCATGTTCTTCTCATATAGTGTTTTTAAGCCTTTAAAATTCAAATGACCATAACGCAGATGCCACAACCATGTTGGATCTTGCACTCTTGTCGACAAACACTTTTGGACACCATGCTGAATGTGTAGAGGGAACATACGATTGGATGTCATTTCTGCTTCAGCTATCAGACCCTTCTCTGGATGTTGAATTTGACACCTACTTCGTTGGATGATGATGATGTAACCTTTTTCTTGCAATTGTCCCAGACTAATGAGATTGCTTTTCAAATCTGGGATATAAAACACACTAGAAATTGTATGCACAATGTTGTTTTTCATATGGAGTTTAATATCCCCTTTTCCCATGACAGAAATGCAAGAATTATTACCAAGCTTTACAGTTTCTCTAAATGTTTCATCCAAATCATAAAACAAAGATTTGTTTCAACACATGTGATTGCTGCAACCCGAATCTAAATACCAAGTATTACCTAGTGAATTGTTCTTGTCAATGTAAGCCATCAAGAGCAACTCTTCTTCAGTTTCAGAAAAATTTACCTTGGTTTCCTTCTCTTTGTCTGGGCATTCATATTGATAATGGCCATTCTTGTGACAATGATAACACTCCACCCTTGCCATGTCAAATCGGGCTCCTTGATTGTAATGTTGACGTCCTCTACCTCTGCCTCTTCCTCGAAATCCCCCACGTCCTCTTCCTAGAGAAATGGTTCCTTCATGAGCAGTGACTGTCAAGGCTTGCTCCTCCACATCATATCTAGTCATCCTTTTCTCATGAACTAACAACGAGCTTTGCAACTCATCAATCGAAAGACTATCAATGTCATTCGATTCTTCAATGGAACACACCACATAGTCAAACTTGCGTGTCATTGAGCGAAGGATTTTCTCAATGACTGCAACATCATCCAATTTGTCTCCATTAATGCGCATCTTGTTTGCAATTGACAGTGTTCTTGAAAAATAATCATTGACTGATTCTCCTTCCTTCATGTGAAGAATTTCAAACTCTTTGCGAAGAGCTTGGAGTTGTGCACGTTTTACCCGTGCAGAGCCTTGGTACTTCTTCTTCATTGAATCCCAAATGTCTTTAGCGGTGTCCTTCTTTAGGATGGTCTCCAATACAGCACGATCTATTGCTTGAAACAAATAATTCTTTGCCTTCAAATCATTCAATCTCTGATCTTTCAACACCTTTTTCTGTGCTTCTGTCAAAGTGGATTCATCTGTAGGTTCAGTGATGCCATTTTCCACAAGAATCCAGTACTCTTTGGATCGCAGAAAATTTTCCATTAACATACTCCAATGATCATAGTGACCATTGAAGCGTGGAATAGCAGGTTGAACAAAACTGCTGTTTTCAGAAGTCATTGAAAGAGGAAAGAGAAAACTCTTGCTGCTGCAAGAATGGAAGCTGCGGCTTTTTCAAATCAGGCCCCAGTAGGGAGCTCTGATACCAATTGTTATTAAGCTTTTACTGCAGAATTGGATGCTGATTTATTGACTTGAAATGTAATTAAATACAAGAGGAAGTAACTGAAAGCTAGAAAATAAAGGAATCACTAATTCCACGTTTAACAATTCCTAATAACATGGGATTCTCCTAAGGAATAAGTAAAATCAACAATATTCCTTACAAGTAGGAATTTATTAAGGGAACAAACTACTAAAAACTCAACAAAGAACATATCAATGAATTGTTTATCCAACTTAGAGATTTACTCCTACATCTAGGTGAAGAAATTCAACTTGAATGATCACCATGAATACGAGAAAATTGCACTCTTGAGAAATTATGGACAATTCATGCACTTTCATGAATTTTAAATGCATGCAATGTTTCAAATATGATTTTCTCTGATCACAAGACAGTGAAAATTATTACGGAAGACTTAATTACATAATTTAAACCTAGTTTTGACATCACTCAAAATAAAGCAAGCCATATTCTCGAGGGAGACATTACTCACATATATTGCACTTTTTTGCATTGAAAATGTAAATTTGTAAAATAAGATAAACTTAAGATTATTTATTGTGGTAGAAATATCCATCAACTACATGATTTATTAATTTGTTTTAGAAAACTTAAACTACCAAAGATATTTATGGAATAGAGGGAGTAATAGATCTAATCTATAGTTTAGTTGTGGTTAACTTAAAACTCGTTACTCACTTCAAGTTTGTCATTAAATTTGATTTGTTTTGTTTTTATTGTATGAAATATTTTTAAGATGAAAAATACTTGTGAAACGTTTTTGTTACTATTATGAGTAGGGTGGAAATATGTCAGATTGTACATGGACGTACAACTTAATCTACTTCAGCGTTAATTAGATAAACTTTTTCTTTAAATTGAGAAAGCTAAATTACATGTCATTTAAAAGTTTTTTGTGTTTATCAAATCGATCGGTTTAAGTAAATATGAATAATATATTTTTTATTACTATTATTATATTGAATTGTGTTTTAGAGTAAATTATAATATATGTTTCATATTTAAGTCTTATATATTTTGGGATTGACTTAAGTATGAATAATATTTAAGGTTACTAGTCTTTACTAATTTTCCATAAAACCAATGAAATTATACTCCCTTTTAATTATGCTTATGCTTTGCAAAACTAATTCGTCTCATTCGATTCCTTAACTATGAAAAAGAAAAGTTTTTTTTTTTTTTTGGTAAGAAAAAACATCAAATAGAAGAACATCCTCAATCCTTTGAACAAAAAAAAAAGAAAAAAGAACATCCTCAATCCAATGAAACGCATGGTCATGAATCTGACGTGTCATTAGACGATTGGTTACTGCCACGAAACCACGCAATAACAATTCTCCCACGAAAACGAAAACAATAAAACATCCTGAATCCAATGAGTTAAATTTTCCTTTCACCTTCTTCAACCACCAAAAATCTCAAATCTCAGAAAATTCAAATTTCGCATTCGGAAAATCAAATCCCTAAAATCAAAATCGATTAATTAAACTACAATGGCAGAAAACGCTCCCGAAACGGTGCCGTTTACTTCACAACCTTCCTCTTCGCAGAAATCGCCACAAGATCCATCTCAGGTAGTTTTTGCAATTCACTTTCTTTACGCAATTTTCATGCGTAATTGTTCGTTTAATTGATTAAATACCCAATTCACGATACCCATTTTGATGCAATTGAACTCAAGCTAGGGTTTATTATGATTATTGTATTATTTTTGTTTCAAATTCGTATTTTTAATAAATAAATTTACAGATACGAGCTCGTAGAACACCAATTTAAGCGAAATAGAAAATTTTTCAAGATGGGTCTCATTCAGCCATTTTATGTGTTAACAACCTAATTTAGCATTTTTTTTTTTTTTGTATGTGTTAAGAACCTAATTTAGCTCAAAATTGTGTTTGACTGATTGTAGTTATTATAAATAAGGTTTTAAATTGAGTTCGTGGTAACGGTTGCAGTTTGTGATATTTGATATTAAAGAGGAACGTGGTCAAAAGCACTCGATGCAGCCTCATTCGTCGTAGGCGTGCCACGTGTCCGACACTGACACCACCAACACACGTGATTACATTAAATTTTGCCATTTTATTGAATTATTACTGGCGTCAATGTGTAAGTGTCGCGTCTAGTGTTTGTGTGTGTGCCAATGCTTCATAATTCGTAGCTGCATTGCAGTCTCGGCAACATCGGTAACATACATATCATGGCGCAAATCGCATCCACGGACCTTTATTTTATACCATTTTTACACATCTTGTGCTTGCTTTGTGAATATGTGAATGGGAATGTGCTCAGAGTTGTTTTTGATGTTGTTCTGAATTCTTGTGTTAAATGGTGGTAATGATTTCTTCTGCGTATTGTAGTCTCAGGTCCCGACATTTTCCAATTTGCCGGCCTATCCAGCTGGATATTACCAAATGTTTCCTGGTATGCACCCTGCATTGATTCCTGCATTGATTCCAGGGTTGACTCCACCACAAACTGAGGAACACGCGAACCGTGGAGCTGGCTTATATGCTGTTCCTGTTAATCCTTTTGATAGACATGTTACCGGACTTCCATACAACACCCTGATTCCATTGACTTACCGCACACCTACGTAAGTGGCTTGTTATTTTTTTTACAATGATATTCATTCGTTATATTTAAGTAGCTAGTTTTTTTGTTAGAATGATATTTAGTCCTTGCATGTGAAGCTTAGTGATAGCATGATTTAGAGGAATTAATAGTCATTTTGTTATATAAGCATATTTTATAGGTATTTTGGAAAATAAATCAATATATTTATACCTTTTTATAGGCCCAGTTATAGCACAGTTTAAACGGTTTTTCTACTTACGTTGATATTTATTTAAGCGTATTTTGTAACATGGATATATTGGAAAATACATTAGCATGTTTATAATTGTAATTGTAATTGTGATGTTCCATATTTTGTTTCTGTCAGGGTGAACTGTCGAGGGTCTGTTTGGTTTGAGAAATGTTTTAAATTTTTATTTCCTGTTTCACATTTAATTACAAAAAACTGCCATGTTGCTTTCACTTTATTTATTTCCCTATCTCAAAAGTTTGTTCAAGAAGTAGTAAAAACAAGTTTGAGAACATGAATTAAGATTACAGTTTTGCTATTAAAAGCGAAAACAACAAATAACAAGATTTAGTTTCAAACTAAACAGACCATGATATTTCTAGGACTTTCTATATTGACTGGGTCAACAATGGTTATTGTGCAGAGGAACGGTACTTATTTGGATTGTCAAAATATAATATAAAAAGGTTAAAATTACATTATTCAAAGGAGGTTTAATGGCTGCCACTTGTCAGACATTGATGGTTTTACGGTGGCATCAAAATGACCATTTCTCTTCCCTTTTTACTTGATTCGACTATAAAATCCTGCATTAGCAGCATGTTATCCACTATAGTTTTTTGGTATAATATTTGATTAGGTATTTGTGTTGTTTAAGAATGATAATATTATATCATCATTTTTAACCAAGTATACATTTTAATGCATTCAAGTTAAATTGCAAAAGGCAGGCATAGGTTTTTCTCATGATGACTTCTAATGGGGGCATAAACCTAAGGATATGTTAGGTAGGGGGCTGTTTTAAGTTTTCTTGGACAGAGTTTGTCATAAATTAATTAATAGGTCATATTTGCAAAAGGATTCAGCATTCAAGGAAAATTAGACCTGATTCTGATTTCCTGGCAGCTCGTGCTGGTCTTGGGGGTAAACCTTAGGCGTTCTTATACGATCATACATCAATTATAGTTCTACCACATTATTTTGAAGTTCTCTGTTACATCATTGAATTATATTTTTCTTTTCCACGAGTGACATTCAGAGCTTGACTGCGTGTTCAATTCATATGCACACCTGATCTCAAGGAAAGAAACATAAGTGCACATTTTAAACAATTCTTTTTTTTTTGGGTCAAAATTTGACTTTTAAGTTTTAACGTATTTATTTTTAGTGGATAAATATGTTCATTAATAGTAGTGCTTTTTTTTAACTGGGTGGTCATACTTATCAGTAGGCCAAGTTCTGAAGCTGCTGCCGGTGAAAATCAGGGGCAAGCAGCACAGCAACAACATCCTCAGCAGCCTGCACCTCAGAGACAAGTTGTTGTAAGGAGATTTCAAATTGCATTTCAAATCGATTTGCTACTTATGTTGAAGCTGGCAGCTGTTATCTTTTTGTTCAACCAAGATGGATCAAGGCAGAGGCTTGTTGTCCTTATTTTATTCGCTGTTCTTGTATATTTGTAAGTGTTAACTTGTTTTTCTTCAAAAAGTGATTCTGCAGATAATATTATCAAACTTGTTGTCCTTATAATATGTGCCATGTAATATCACTGAACTAGATAATGCTTATACTGTGAATGTAAGCTGTTGTATTTAATCAATTGAGATGTGTTACAGATACCAAACTGGAGCTCTGACACCGATTGTGAGATGGCTTTCACAAAATATGCAAAGAGCTGCAGCACCTCCTCGTCCACCAAGACCTGCAGCCAGGGCTGAAAATGTACCTCCTGCAGGGCAGGTGGTTGCCAATGCTCCTCCAGCAGGTATGATTTGCTTACTATTTTATTCAAATGAGTTTGCATTTGCTTCTGTTGGCCGGGAAACACTAATATTAAAAGAGAGATGATGCAATATGTAATGTAATTTGGGGGGTATGTTTCTTGGAAGCTTATGAACGTCATTTTTTTTATTTAAACCATTTATTAATTTCCTTTTGGGATGGGTTACCTGTTTCAAATACGTGGAACTGGTTTCTCTATGGAAGGTACAATTTAAGTTTCAATCATTACTGACATACGCTTTACCTTTGTTTGTCATTAACTATCGGCAGAGGGTCAACCCGATGCTGCCATTGAGAACCAGCCTGCTAATGGTGCAGACCGTGCGATTGAGAATGAGAATGTCCCAGAAGCTGGCAGAGGCAATGGTGGCAACCAGTGGTGGGGCATTGTAAAGGAGATCCAGATGATTGTTTTTGGATTTATCACTTCCCTGCTTCCTGGGTTCCACAATCATATGGATTGACTTATTGTCTGTGACAGCATACCAGAAAATAGGAGAGGGTTTTCCCGAATATGATAAGGTGTATAGCAACAGAAGTTTCAAGCGTCATAACTAATACATATTTAGGTGCAACTATAATCCAACAGAAAACTAAACTATGGTGATAATTTATAAGGTGCCGTTTTTGTATCATTACTTGGATTGTTGATAGAACAGTTTTCATGACATCCGGGGCACAGGGAAGTAATTTGTACTCCAGAGGGGCAGTTGTTAATCCACCCCTGGTGTCTGTTTATGATTGTTAGTGTTTGATGAGTTGTTTCTTTTCAATTTACCTCCAAATTTTCTAAATTTCCTTCAATTCATCTAATTATCAGGATTTTGTCAGCGAAAACATGCAGAAAATCGGTCAATTTAATTCATAAGCATCCTGAGTGCTGTATAATTCTTTAATTGATAGGCAAATTCTGCATAACACGAACTATGGTGCCTTCTAGAGTGGGGTAAGTGAACTAATAGTGGCTTTTGAGTCAATCCTGTTGACTTCTATTTTGATATATTTTCTTCTTTTTCTTGGGTGGGATGGAGAAGGGCGTTAAAATGGTGG
>Ga0315913_1008035_pt1 | contig 12553 bp, 10 predicted proteins | sample MpolsnodulesMG_FD_207736 | JGI IMG/M metagenome (GOLD analysis project Ga0315913, IMG submission 207736) | Medicago polymorpha root nodule microbial communities from Los Angeles, California, United States - small nodules | ecosystem: Host-associated > Plants > Roots > Nodule | place: USA... | reverse complement strand
CATAATCCTCTAGGTTTGGTTTTGATGATGTTTAGTTTGAATCATGTAGTTTTTGTTACATTATCTTAGCTTAGTTTATAAAACACCCTATAGTCTAAATCTCTCATACCTAGTGTGTCTCTCCCTACTTTGAGTAAAATGTATGTTGGGTTAAGTTTTGCAAATTATTTTCACACAAAAACTTGATTTGTGAAACATTTTACATTGTTCGTAACTTCATTTTTTAAGCTTTGATTCAAATCAAATTTGTCCTTCTTAATTTTGATTTCATCATGTTTCTCAGGTTTATTCTCCCCGTGTTTCAAACTTCTGATTCAAATCATAATTGTTTAAAAAGAAAAATGATTTGAATCATTTCTACCTTGATTTGAATCAAAATACTTATAATTCGTCTCAATCTTCATTTGGAAACCCTTGATTTGAACCAGTGTTTTTGCTATTGAATCAATCTTCATTGCATCTTAGATTTCGAATTTGCACTATTTAATTCAAATCACACAATCTCTCATTCGAATCATTCACTATTTTTCACTTATATATACTTGCCTCCACTCACATCACAAACTATTAAATCAAATTACAAAATCACTATAAAGTCTTTTCTCTCTCTTTTTCTACAAACTCTTCACATTAAACACTTTTTCAAAGAACACTTGTAGGATGTTCTGGATCGAAAGAAAGTTGAAACCTTTATAAGACCACAATGACCTTAAAATAGGATATGAGATCTCACTAGTCACCAACACTCATCAAAGCCATTGAGGAGTCACATGCATCTATTGTCATCTTCTCAGAAAACTACGGTTTCTTAAAATGGGGCTTGAATTAGCTCAAAAAGATTATAGAATGCAAGCAATGTATCAAACAGATTGTGATACCAGTTTTTTACAACATTGAGCCATCACATGTGAGGAAGCTAACCGGGAGCTACAAGCAAGACTTTGAAAAACATAAGTCTTTCATCTCCATATTCGTAATTGGAAATGAAAATAAATATTAGAAAACGAACACTAAATATATATATTTTTTAAATAAACAGGCTCAATTATTTTGAGAAATGAACTATCGAAGTCATCATATGCTTGTACCCTGCCCTGCATACCCTATTCACACAATTTTTAAAATCTGTACTATCCATCAAACAGTTGATTCTTTTTTAACTAAATACTAATAATAATACTGTACATACATCTTATCGTTTGTCGTAAAATCAACGAAATTTGTTTGGGTACCATAAAACCGTTTTTTTTTTTGTTTTTGTGTTTTCTTAGGGTGTGTTTGGATTGAGGGTTTAGGAGGGGAGGGCTCGCTTTTATGTTTTTAAATTATGAACAATGCCCCCTCAAAAAAAAAATAAAATTACGAACAATGTAAAATGTTTTTTTAAAAATAAATTAACTGTTTTTGAAATATTATATGATCATTTATCACGTTGTTAATTCAATTTTCTAAAATTAATTTTATAACGTCTGTAATTTGAAAGCGCCTTAAAACCGACTTTCATCCAAAATCTCTCCGAAAAGCTTTTACTCGATGGTTGTTCCTCTCTCATGGAATTTTAGGTGACATCAGAGGAAATGACACGGTTGTCCTTACGTGGTACTGCTATACATGAATTGTCTTCATCGATTTGGCGTAATAGAAAACTTACTTATCTTGTCCTAACTGAGTGCAACAAGCTTAACATTGTTGGGAATAAGTTATCAAATGATCATGGACTGGGGTCTGTTAAAGAGCAAGACCTTTCAGGGTGCACAGAAATTGATGCATTAAGTCTGTGGTCCATCTTTGATGGTATACAGTCTTTATATCGGCTAAAATTGAAAGAGTGTTGCAACTTGGAAAGTCTCCCTGAGAACATACAAAACCATTCAATGCTAACATGGCTTGATTTAGATGATTGCAGGAAACTTGTGTCTCTAACAGAGCTTCCTCCATCCCTTCTATATTTGAAAGCCGTTAATTGCACTTATCTGGACACAGACTCCACACAACAATCATTGCTTGAGAACATGGTACAAACCTTCTCTAAAGAACCTCCTGATGAAGATGATGGTGATTTCTCTTTCTTGCCAAGTGCGCAATTGGCAAGTTCCATGCAAGTTTGATTTTCAGACAATAGAGTCATCAATAACTATTAATCCTATTCCAAAATATGGCTTGTGTGGGTTGATATTTTGCATAATTCTTTCGGAGGGCTTCCATGTTTACGACCATTCCTTTCAGTGTATCATCTTTGAACATGGCAAAGAAGTCGACAGACATCGTATTCGTCATAATTATCCTGGGACATTAATTTCAGATCATGTATTGATATGTTGGCATTGTTATAACATACAAGAGAGCGGAAGTAGTAATTACAACTTATCATTTAAATTCATACTTCAAGGTCCCAACGAACAATTACGATGGTCAACTGAGGGGATAAAGGGCTGTGGGGTCTTACCTGTATATAACTTAGAACGAGGGTTGGATCCGGATGGTAGGGAAATTGGTAAATTAAAATTTAGTGCTCAATATAATGAAAGTGAAGATGGTCAGGAACTGCATTATTATGATTATGATTCGCTGTGGGAATATTATATTGATGAGTTACAACCTACATCAATTGGAGGTGAAGTCATAAGCTCTAACAATGAAAATGAAGATGACCAGAACATCCTTGCTGATCAATCGGTATGAAATTGGTATTCATTTTCCTTAGCGGTGTCATTATTATTGATCATTGAAGGTTGCAATGCCGTTTTCTTCAATCATCTTCTGCTTCGTCACTAAATGAATTGCAGTTCTTTCTCTTTCTCGTATTGCAGTAGCTACTCGAGTTTCATGATTTTGAGTCACAAGAAAGAAAGATTAGAAGAATAATAATGGCTCTGTTAATGGTCTTTCCTTTTTAAATGATACAGATCAAAGATCTTTGGTTTTCCCACAAAATAATAAAGTTTGTAATCTCTCTAATGTTGCTTCTTTTGTCCCTTTAGAGAAAGTATTGTGTTATTTTAATTACTTTGTTTGATTTTAATTATGCTTTTAATTAGAGCCCTTATTTTCATAGCGGCCGTACAAATCTTCCCAACACTTTGTGAGATCTACACCATATTCAGGGACTCTCTAATATTCTCAAAGAAAAATTTATATTATTTGAATGCTTCGATGCTTGAGTAAGCCTTATTTATACTACTCTTAGGAAGGTTCTCCATTACAAACTAGAAATATCTAGAAACATTGATTACAAAGACTATTACTAGAAGGATCTAGAAAAGTTAAAATTTCCTTAGTGTTTTATTTTATTTTATTTAGTAGAGTGTCTAGTAGTTTTCTTATTATTCTCCAGTGTTCTAGAGACTTCCACCATATTCTTTAGTATTATAAAGACTTCCATATTATTTTTCATTATTCTCTATCATTCTCCATGGGTTGGACGAGACTCGTCCTCGAGTCAAGATTTTATTCTTCGTCCTCAAGACACAAATTTTAACCTTCTGATATGAATCATTTATAGAATCCTTCTGTTTCTGGGTCCAACGTAATCGAAGGGAAAAATCCATACTAATAACTTCCCAAGGTGGCTTAGCAATTGGACGAGGCATGTATAACTTTATTTTATCCTTGAATAGTTCCCTTGCAACTAAAAATCCAAGTGGCTTGAATTCATCTTTTCCTTCATTGAGTGGTAGACGTGTCAACTTGATTTTAATCCCATCCTTCATGAAAGAGTAGATGTTGGCATAACCATTATATAAGGTATGACGATCATATTGCCAATGCCTTCGAAGATGAAAGTAGCAAGTATCCATAGGAATAACATCACACAATAACTTTTCTTTATTTTTTTTGGTAATGTAAAATGAAACAATGAAGTGTTGAGATACTTTTACCTCATTATCCTTGTTGAGCCATTGCATCTTGTATGGATCTGGGTGCTCATTTGTCGGCAACTTTAATTTTTCTACCATATCGTTCAATATAACACTTTCACAACTTTCACTATTGATGATAATATCATAAATCTTACCTTGCGAGGTGTTGGAAGTGTGGAAGATATTGTTGAAACACCCTACTAGAAATTACCTAGGATATCTAGCATGTGTGGTATTGGATACATTAAAATTACAATAATAAAAATTTCCTCTGAATAAGATAAGAAAATTTCTTGTCTTATACCTTTGAAATAATAACACTGGTGTGAACTTCATATGGTCCAACGACTTCTGCTTCTTCATCACGAGCCATTATGTCGTCTAGTAACCTGAATATCTGAAATAAATAAAAGGGATTGGGGTGAGATAGAATATCTCAGTGAGTTCCGCCTATCCTAGGCTGTAGGCAATCTCAAGGAACCTAGGATCGCCATCTGTTATAAACTCAACCCATTTCGGATTTATACAGTCTTTATCATACATAACTGAGCGATCGGGGATAACTAGGATCGCTACCTAATACTATCATCATTCTATCATAATGTCATATTCTCATTTTTTTGCACATAATCATAATCATAATTCTTTACTTAAAGTTCATGTCATTATTTATACATTTCACTGTGTGCATATAGACCACATTACGTTATGGCGAACGATATCTATTTTATTTTGTTACTATAAGCCGTACCTCATAGGCTACGTTATCTCTTCGTTGTAGCGAACGATATCTTTAGAACTAATGCAACAAATAATGATTGATATTGTATGCAATAAATAATTGCATCATCAAAATGTTCAACATATGTCATTCATTTAAATTGAAATATCTAATGATAGCTGATCATGGAGAAATTCATTTGATTTGTAATCACATATACAAAATCATCTCATACAGAGTAAATATTTGGGACATTAAAAAAGTCAAACCATGATTAATTGTCTTTGAGCTTCAATCCTCAAATCTTCTTTCATTCTTTTAACGAAGTTGTCAAATTTTTGTTCAACCTTTGCTTCTTCTTCAAGTTCTCTTCCTCGTCGTCTCCTTCATCAAAAAGCTTACTTAATTTTTCCGCCTCCTTCCTGTTCTAAATCATGAAGTTCATCATCTTCATGATGACGACGACGAAAAACAGAGAACTTGATAGAAAAGAAAGAGAGAAAAATGCAGAGAATGTATATTCTGTTATTCAATGATGAGAGTTGGTTATGATATAGATTTATATAGAGGTTATGATGTAACTGAATAACAGCTGTAACTAACAAACTCTGTAAGTTGTGCTATTCTATGCAAGGTACATGGTAAGGGAAACTTAGAGCACAAGTTAACTTGCACAGCTATTTAACTATGGTTTAACCAGAAGTTTAACACCCTCCCTCAAGCTTATCATGGAACAAATCAAACATGTTAAGCTTGGATATAAAAGAAGTAAAACTCTTAGGTGGCAGAGGCTTAGTGAAGAAATCTGCAAGTTGAGTTTGTGATTTGACAGGAAGAAGTTTGAAGATCCCTTGCAAAATGACAATCAATTTCCAAGTGCTTTGTCCTCTCATGAAAAACAAGATTTCCAGCAATATGGATAACACTTTGATTGTTACAATAGAGAATTGGTGGTTTAGTGCATTTGATATTCAAGTCTGGCATCAGGTAAAGTAACCACTGCAATTTACAACTGGCAAAAGATAGTGCTCTATACTCAGCTTCTGAAGAACTTCTGGAAACAATATGTTGCTTCTTTGCTCTCCATGATACCAGTGAAGTACCAAGGAAGAAACAATAGCCTGATTTTGATCTTCTAGTGTCTAAGAAACCTACCCAATCTGCATCAGTGAACCCAAGTAATTGAAGATTTGAATCTCTTTTGAATAGTAACCCTATTCCTGGTGAACCTTTGAGATATTTGACAACCCCACAAGCTGTTTCATAATGAGTGGGGGTAGGTGTTTGAAGAAACTGACTTAATTGTTGAGTGACAAAACCTATATCAGGTTTTGAAGTTGTAAGGTACAACAGTTACCCCACTAATCTTCTGTAGCTAAGTATATCTTCAAAAGGTTCAGTGGTATATTGATGTAGCTTGACAGATGGATCAAGTGGTGTATTGACTGGTTTAGAAGCCATTAGTTCAGTATCTTTCACTAAATCTAAGCAATATTTTCTTTGACAAATACTAATCCCAGTTTTAGAGTGTGCCTCCTCTATGCCCAAAAAATATTTAAGTTTCCCAAGATTCTTAATTTTGAACTCAACAACCAAAAGAGCTTTGATTCTATCAATCTCAGTCATAGAGTTTCCTGCTAAAATCACATCATCTACATAGACCAGAAGAGCAGTGAAACTTTTATCTGTGTTAAGTGTGAAAAGAGAGTGATCTGCATTGGATTGTTTGTAACCTGGAGAAAACAGAAAACCAGTCAACTTCTCATACCATTTTCTACTGGCTTGTTTCAAACCATATAGAGATTTCAGTAGCTTGCAAACTTGATTTGGTTTTGGACTGACAACTTTTTGTGGGACAGACATGTAAACTTCTTCATGTAGATCTCCATGTAAGAAAGCATTATTTACATCTAATTGATGTAAATGCCAGGAATGAATAGAAGCTAATTCAAGTAATGTTCTGATAGTAGTTATCTTTGCCACAGGAGAAAAGGTATCAAGACCCTTACCTTGATTATATCCTTTAGCTACTAATCTAGCCTTGTACCTCTCAATAGTACCATCTGCTTTATGCTTCACCTTACATACCCATTTACTTCCAATCGGTTTAACATTTGATGGAGTATCAACAAATATCCATGTTTTTTTTTGCTTCAAGGATTCAAGCTCATAATTCATAGCTTTCACCCAACATTCCTGAGTACTTGCTTCTTTGTAGTTGTTTGGTTCAGAAGCACCAAAATAGACAAATCAAAACTTCCATGTGAAGCAGAGAGGTTACTAAGAGAATGAAAATGATTAATGGGATAGAGTATACCTGAAGACTTTGGATCAATTGTTTCTTTTGAGAGACTGCAAATGTAACCTGTCAGGTGTTAAGGTTTGTGAGTATTTTTAGTTGATTTTCTAAGAGTTATAGGTTGATGTTCAGGTAAGGTAATGTCAGGTAAAGGGTTATAATTCATATTAGGAGACAAAATATGGTCATCAGGTTCAAATATGATAAGGTTTTGATGTTGATTAGGTTGATTTTGGTCAGGTGTATGAGAATGTGATTCAAGGTCAACATCAGAAATTATGGGATGATTTGAATGATATGTCCAGCGAAAAGATGGATTTGGGTTGTGGTAGGGGAATATATGTTCATGATAGGGGACATGTCTAGAAACAAATATGGATTTGGTATTTAATTCAAGGAGCACAGAACCTTTGACACCTTGCTTGTATCCTAAGAAAAGACTCTTTTTAGCTCCAGGATCAAGTTTAGTTCTATGAACTTGTAAAGTGGAAAGATAACAAAGACATCTAAAACTTTTAACTCATTTAGATCAGGTGCTTTACCAAATCTAAGATAGAAAGGAGATTTATTTTGTAACAAAGGACTGGGAATATGATTGACAAGGTAAGTAGCATGCAATTTTGTAACTCTCTAGGCAATTTTGACTGAAACACCTACATTTAGAATATGTTGGTGCTGGTGTTTAGCATTACTCAAACCAGTAACACAAACACAACGGTAAGGGCATGCACACACAGGAGTAGGAAGATAAGCTTAAAGTTCTTCCCAAAGAAATTTCAAAGAAGTAAAGAATTTAGAAACACAACGAGAATCTTGCTTCAAACTAAAATTTTTGCATTGCAACTCAGAAATACGTATGTAATCACCTTGTGAAAAACGTTCTTTGAGCACGTTCCAAACAACTATGGCGTTTTCAAGGAAAATTATACACTGTGCAATTGAATCCTCCACTGAATTCATGATCCACGAATGAATAAGCATGTTGCAACTATGGCTTTTTTTTTTATAACATAAATTTACTTTAATTTTTTTTTTTTTGAAGAGAAAATTTACTTTAGTTTTACTTACACTACTTTGGTTTTCCGTACACATGTTATTTTATTTTTCTCAATTTTTTTGAATAAAGCCATTTTATAATTTGGGCTGAATAGTAACCCAAATGATGCCAAAGTGATATATTTTAAAAAGACCACGACGTACACATTTAAATATTTAAAGAAACTATGCAAGTAAGAAAGGAATAATCTAAAAAATGATTCAAAATTGAACGACAACAACTCCATTTGCATATATTTTAATCTGAAATCCATTTCCATACTTTAATTAGTCAAAAAGCAAGCAAGCTACTTTTTACGAAAGCAAACGAAACTTCCTTGGAGTTGGAGGATAACCGCACTTGTTGTGAAGTATTTGTGTGTGCTCTATTGCATACTGGGATTCTAACTTTGCAGTCTTTTTCTCCTCTATTGCATGAAGCTGGATTGATCCAACTTTTGGTATGATCTTTTTTCACTCAATTTTAATTTAACTACTAGTTTCTCTAATTACATATGTCATTGTCAAATTGATCATAGAATTTCAAATCAATAAATTGATAAAATTAGTTTAGGCCATACCTTCTGTTGGCAAATATTTTTAATTAAAACTAAAAATGTTTCCCGAAATGAAAGTTTGACTAAATTGACCGACAGTTTACAATATCCAAATGAAACATGAAGCTGGAATTAATATCACTAACTTTGATACCTTCTTACTTGTATAGCATTTTTACTCTGATAAATAAATTAAGAAATTACTCTGTTTTGTACCTCAAAGTGTTGCTTGAGAAAAAGAGGGAACAGAAAAAGTTAATGGTGTCTCAATACATTCATCTAAATATATTTTTATTTTCTATAAATATATCAACTTTTCGATTTACTTAAATATGAATTTTTATGTTTTTGGTGTTTAAAAAAATCATATTCAATTTATGTTTTTGTTAAAAATTCTAATTTGTTGGGAGAGATTATCATAAGACTTTTGCTATTCTCACCCCATACAATTCTAGTTACACCTAAATTTATTTAAAATTTTACAATAATACCAAAATTGCCCTCTTCATGTAAATTTTTAAAAACCCATCTTTTATGATCATTCTGAATCCCCACCCCCTTTCATCCACAAATTACCATAGATGTCCAACCAAGATCTGAATCAACATATTTGTCATTGATCTGTACTCTATTCATAAATTTCATGAATTTCATTTTCTAAGAGTTTCTGTTTGTTTTGGTATGAGATATGCATGTGTTAACCGCAATTTGATTTTACTTAGTGGGAGGTTAGTGTAAATTAAGTTTAGGTATTTATATGAGAGGTTAGTGTAGGTTAATGTAAAATCAGTTTACGTATGTTCAATTTAGGTTAATGTAAATTTAGTTTACGTATGTTCCATTTAGGTTAATGTAAATTAAGTTTACATATTTATATAAGAGGGTTAGTGTAATTTCAGTTTACAGAGAGGTTATTGTAAATTTAGTTTACGTATGTTCAATCTATGTTCAATCTACGTTAATGTAAATTCAATTTACGTATGTTTAATTTAGGTTAATGTAAATTAAGTTTACGTATGTATATAAGAGGTTAGTGTGAATTCAGTTTACTTATGTTCAATTTAGGTTAATGTAAATTAAGTTTACGCATGTATATAAGAGGGTTAGTGTAATTTCAGTTTACAGAGGTTAGTGTAAATTTAGTTTACGTATGTACAATTAAAGAGGTTAATGTAAATTAAGTTTACGGATTAGCCAAGACAGTTGATTTCAGAGAGACTCTGTGCACGCAAGTTTGAGAAAGAGCGATACGTGAATTAGGTTTGGAAGTTTCAAAAACACGGTGTGAGTGTTTGGAAGGAGGAATACATGAATTAGGTTTACGTTTCCAGGATTATATTAGTCAGTCTGAGGTGTAACTTGTGTTTTTTGGGTTGTGAGTAGCATCTGTCTTATCATAATATGATCCTACACATTTATGTAAAATTTTATTAAAACATATGATGGTTTGACTTGAGTTGACAAAAAAGCAGAGACCAAAAATCACGATGGAAAATTTTTGAGCACTAAAAGCTTAACAAAATTTTTAGAGGGACTAAAATGAAAAAGTTGATATATTTATAAACACAGAAAACATATTTAACCCTTGTTATAATTATTTGGTTAGGATCCCTTTGGATGTTACCATTCTTTTTGTTATGCTGCCAACAATGATTCTAAATGATGTTAATCAGATTTATGAAGCTCAATATGTAACAATGAGAATGAGTGTCGTCAAACGTATCATTGTGATTAATGGCTCAGTGCAGGCACTAGGAATTCATAATCGGCGCGCAGAAAATGAGTAGTGCTTTTTCATCTATATCTTCTTCTGAAGTGGTGCCTCCGAAAAAATATGACATTTTTCTTAGCTTTCGAGGTGAGGATACTCGCAGAAACTTTACAAGCCATCTTTATGATGCTCTGAGCCGAAAGAAAGTTGAAACCTTCATAGACAACAATGACCTTAAAAAAGGAGATGAGATTTCCCCAGCACTCATCAAAGCCATTGAGGAGTCACATGTGTCTATTGTCATCTTCTCAGAAACTTATGCTTCCTCAAAATGGTGCTTAAATGAGCTCAAAAAGATTCTTGAATGCAAGGAATATATGGAACAGATTGTGATACCTGTTTTTTACAACATAGATCCATCACATGTGAGGAAGCAGACGGGGAGTTACCAGCAAGCCTTCGCAAAACATAAGCGAGATTTGAAACATAATAATGTTAAGTTGGAGAAATGGAAAGCTGCGCTCACTGATGCAGCTAATTTAGTTGGTTGGGACTCTCGAAATTATAGGTAAGTAAAACGAACTATCCAACTTTCCACATGTCATGAGTTGTAAGTTTAAAAATAATTTTAAAAAGTAAACAGGCCCAATTATTTGGAGAAGTAAACAATGATGTTGATGTGCCTGGCCATAGTTGATACGACCTTCTGAAAACTATCAAAGTTATCATATGCTTGTACCCTGCATACACTTATCATATGCTTGTTATGTTGATATGGCTGGTTATATTTGTGCCACTAAAATCTTAATAGTAATAACACATACTTCTTATCATACAAGTAGCATACAATTTTAATTTTTTTTGGAATTTTCTTTAGGATTCCACTTCCTAAAAAAATAAGACATTAATTATCTTCTGTGTCTTAGGTAATTGATTTGCTCAAATCTCATTTTTGCTTCTTTTCTTGCTCTACTCTGCCACCATGTTGACTATAAATTTTGTTATGTACTAATCATATGGATGTATTTTTCTTCTGTTGTAAAACATTCTTCCCCCTCTTTCCTATGTTAGGAGTGAACCAGACTTCATTAAGGACATTGTTGAAGATGTTTTGCGGAAACTTAATCTTAGATACCCATATGAAATTAAGGGGCTTGTTGGAGTTGAGAAGAATTATGAACAAATTGAATCAATACTGAAAATTGGGTCAAATGATGTTAGAGTCCTTGGAATATGGGGGATGGGTGGAATAGGAAAGACCACCCTTGCTAAGGCTTTATATGCTAAAATGTATTCTCAATTCGAAGGTTGTTGCTTTCTCAATGTAATGGATGAATCAAACAAGTATGGACTAAATGTTGTACACAATAAACTTTTGTCTTCATTGTTAGAGGAAGAAAATATTCATCCTGATGCATCCTACATAGAAGCCCCTTTCTCCGAGAGAAGGATTGGGCGTAAAAAAGTTTTAATTGTGTTGGATGGTGTAGAAACCTTAGAGCAAATAGAAGATCTTATCCCAAAAATTGATGGTCTGGGAGCAGGTAGTAGGGTCATTATTACAACTAGAGATAAGCACATATTTAGTCAGTTGAGTAAATGTGAAATATATGAGGTTAAGGAATTGAACAAGCATGATTCTTTTCAGCTATTCAGTTTGACTGCCTTCAAAGAAAAACATCCTAAAATTGGATATGAAGATCTATCAGAAAGTGTAATTGCCTATTGCAAAGGTAACCCTCTGGCATTAAAAGTTTTAGGTGCAAATCTCAGTTCGAGGGGCCAAGAAGCATGGGAAAATGAATTGAAAAAGCTCCAAAAGATTCCCAATCGAAAAATTTATGATGTGTTAAAATTGAGTTATGATGACTTAGATCGTTGTCAAAAGGCCATATTTCTAGACATCGCATGCTTGTTGAGTGGACAGGGTAAAGATTTTGTAAGAGATCTATTGGAAGCTTCTGAGTTCTTTGCAATAAGTGGGATAGACGACCTTCTAGATAAAGCTCTCATTCAACTAGATTCAATTTTTCATGTCAAAAGGGAAGTCTGTACTATAGAAATGCATGATTTGTTACAAGAAATGGGACGGGAGATTGTTAATCAAGAATCTGAAGACCCTGGAAAACGAAGTCGACTGTGGAAAGCTGAAGAGATATCTGATGTATTGAAAAATAACAAGGTTAGTAGAGGATGCAATCACTTCTACATGAAAATAACACATGTATGTGATTATGAAATGGAACAAGGAAAGTATATGTGACAACCATTTCTAATTATTAATTTAATTTTTATCAGGAAACTGAAGCTGTCGAAGGGATAACATTCCATAGTACAGATGTTGGGGATCTTTACTTGAAGTCTAATTCC
>Ga0315913_1008032_pt1 | contig 12555 bp, 8 predicted proteins | sample MpolsnodulesMG_FD_207736 | JGI IMG/M metagenome (GOLD analysis project Ga0315913, IMG submission 207736) | Medicago polymorpha root nodule microbial communities from Los Angeles, California, United States - small nodules | ecosystem: Host-associated > Plants > Roots > Nodule | place: USA... | reverse complement strand
TATTAGTGTACAGTTTGTTACCAAAAAAGACAAGTTAAGTTTGTTTTTTTTATTCAGTTTCATTTTGTTACGTAACAAAAAAAAATAAAAATCTTCCTTAAAAAAATAAAAATAAAAATCTTAGTTATGTGTGTTACTTTAGTAAGATAAGTATATAGCAATTTTGTTACTCATGCACCGCCAAAGATAACTAACATTATAATTAAAATATATGTTTTGAAAAAGTGGATCCAGAGAGAATCGAAGGAGGTTACATAAATTCATAAGCTCCTTGTTAAGCCGGAGGGTAAGCTGAAAATTTAGGCTTATTAAAATATGACATAAGTAGCTTATGAAACTATGATAAGCTATTTTTATTTATTTACCCAAACACCTTTAAAAAGGCTTATGGGAGTAGATAAGCCCACATAAGCTCAAAATAAGCCAATCCAAACGGGGCCTAGATGATTCCATCGAGTCATGGATTAAAAATAACATATTTTAAATTTGCAAGACGGAGCTAACTTAATTTTTTTTACGTAAACTAAAAAACACTATAATTAGAGGGACTAAAATAATATTAAACTTTTTTTTATGTTGGAAATGAAATAATACATTAAAACACGTAGAAAATGGTAAATTCAGCAATATATTTTTCCCGCCTTAAAAACAAAATTTCGTATCCCGCACGCTTTTATTATTTTTCGCCTTTTCCGCTTTCCTTATACACAGATACGTTTTCTAGGACTTCTCTTCCGTTCATTTTTTCTTATTAGGGTTTCAATATTCAAGCCTCCGCAACAACAATATTATACGGTAATTCTCTCTCAATTCTTCTGCGATTCATCAATCCATGTCTTATCTTATGTTTGAAATTATTCGTTCATTCATATACACAGTATCAACCAGATTTTCCCCTTTTTTCTATGTACTTATCGTGTTTGTTAAAAGTCCTCAAAGACTTTGTCTGGCAAATTGTTATTTTCCTCCCTTTAATATAGCATTATGATCTGGGTTTCAAGTTAAAACTATAAATTTTTGTTTAGGATCTTGTTGATTTGAAGTTTTTGATCATAACCAAGAAATCAGAAATTTCAGTTGCTTAATTCTTGTTCGAGTTTAAGTCTATAAAGCTTGAATCTTTTTGATATTTTTGGTTTTTTATTTCTACTCTGTTTCAGGACATGGACACTTCAAATCCTGCTGCATTTGTCAATGCCCAAGTTCTTCCCAGTTTCATTGGAAAGAAAGTAAGAGCAGTGGTTCAGGTGAATCATTCTGATGGTTCGACAATCACGGGAAAATCCACTGATGAATCTCAGATAACCGTAAAAGGGTTATCATCTCAAGTCCCTGTTATGAATTACGTGGAGGTTATTGGCATTGCTGAAAGTAACAACTCTATCCGTGCTGAAATATTGACTGACTTTGGTGCCACATTTGGTACGAAGCATTATTGTGTTTATCTATATAATTTTCTTACTTGTTTATCTATATAATTGTCACATAGTAAATGTTGTTTGTCAATCATTTTGGCACAACATAAACACCCAATTAGAATCAGGCACTACTTTTTGGTGTTTTAAATTTCCATTGTTCTGATGTTTACCTACTTATGTTGATTTTGATTTGTATTTGTATTTCTTTGTAGATGTCAACTCTTACAATCAGTTATGCCAACTAGCAAATGGTGAATTCAGAAGTCTGTTTCTTTAGGGAGTTTGAAGATTGTTGGATTAGCTAGTGGATGGTATTGAGTTGCAGCCTTTATGCTAAAGAACGTGCTTACTTTTTTACATTTTTGATTGGAACTATATATATAATGTATATGTTTATTACCCGAGGATTCAATATGTAGACATGTGCTGTGAACTGTTTCATGTTTTTGAAATCCCCTTAACTTATATTTCCATGCTACAGTTTGTTTTATATGTGTCAATCTCATCATCTCCATATCGCCTTGATTAGCACGGGTGAAAATTTAGTTTCATGAACATTTGGTTCTTTTGCGTCTAAAATATTTTAATAATCTTCCCTTCCAATCTTTATAAGAAACTTCGCAAGTCCTTTTTAACAAATTTCTTGTCTCTTGAATGAATATGTGGTCTATGTCGTCTGTTTTAAAATTTACTGCAGGGGGAGCTAGGGAGGATTTGAGCCATCCACACATTTTTTTTATTCAGTTGAATCTGATTTTATTAAAAATAACAAATTATGGTTACACAAAGTTTTGACTGTATCTTTGGAATGAGAAAGAGAAGAGAAAGAAATGAGACTCTCTTCTTTGGTTAAACAATGAAAGGTGTCTAGAAACAACTAGTTATGTGTGTGAATCTGTAAGCTTAAGATTCAATTCATACAAAAATATGAATACCAATTTGATGATGTTAATGGAATTTACATATTGGAGTGCAATCAAGTTGAGTCAAGGGAAAAGAGATTATCATTAGGAGGTCAGTAGTAAAAAAGCAAAAAGCTAAACACTCACTAGAGCCTAGAGTATCAATAACTAAAAACATCGAGCCAATAGCTTCTATGCCACACAATAACCAAAAATATTGAGTGAGAAATGAAGTCCAAATTTTCACGGAGTCATGACATATCCATGTCCTGCCACTCTGGTTCTAGTTTGAAGCAGTAACGAAAAGAGAAAGAGCTAGATTCATTTTGGGTTTTAATATTTTGGGTTCTTATATTCTTAGTTGATTTAAGTCGCTATGTTTGTTGATATAGAATAACGACTAAAGTGAAAGAAATAAGAAAATAACGTTTTTTTATACTTGTTATTCACCAAAGTTCATTTTCATCTCCAATCTCCAGTAAGGACACAATCAACTCGACCATGGCTTTGTTAAAAATTGACAACTTGTAATTGATAATTTGGTTGGTAAGCTAAAGGACACTTAATTAGCTTTAAGCAAAAATTCAAAGTTCATTATTCAAATTTATAACCTTTTGATCAAACTCTAAATTACTATAGCATCTTTTTCATGGGAACGAAAAGGTTAAAAAAAAGGATTATACAATCATATATATTTCTTTATAGGTCAAATTAATGGTGTATAAGTGAGACAAGTTTTGCTTCATGCATAAACTTGTTTCCACCATTGGATTGATAAGTCTTGCCATTGGATCAAATGTGATATAATGTGACTTGTTGATCCAATGGTTGAAAACAAAGTTGTGCATGGTGTAAAACTAATTTACTGGTGTGCATTAAGGGTTATGATATTGTTCCAAGAGTATTGATTGGTGTGTTGTAACCTTCTCAATTTCACGTTTACTCTAGAATTCATTGATCACCATTCAATATAATCCTTGGTTTGAACAAGTCATTTCTCATTTATCATTAGATCATCTCACATGTTCTTTCTTTATGTTATAGTATGTGGCTTGCTCGTAACAAGTCTTGTTTTTATGAAAAACAATTTCTTGAGGAGGATATTGTTTGTAAGGATTAGACTCTAGAGGATGACCCCCATTTCTTAGTGGAGTCTTGTTATAAAGTTAATGTTGATGTTGCTGGCGCAGTTACCAATATTATGTGGGGTATTGGTGGTGTTACTTGAGAATTCAGATGGATATGTTGCAGCGGTGGACACTTGGTGTGTTGAATCCCTTCCAAATTCTGATATTGGGGAGGCTTTGGTTGCAAGGCTACAAACTAGCAATTTAATTTGCTCTAGATATGAGACTTTTTCAGGTGATCATTTGAAGGTGACTCTACTAACGTGGTTTTCATAACATTGCAAATAAACAATCTTACTTTGGTATGGTGGTGATTGCTCATTGTAATCATCTTAGCTCCCGTTTTAATTCTTTTTCCTTGAGTTATTAAACGTAGAGTTAATATGGCGGTTCATTTTTTACTTAAATTTGTTTTATCTTTCTCGAATACTATTTAGATTGAGTAATGTCTTCCTTGTTGGTGATTTCCAAAATAATGAAATCACTTTAGAACCGAAAGTTGTAACGCTTCACCAAGAGTTGTAACTCTTCATGTGAATCTTTCACATACATTGGAACATTTGGCAAATGGGTGCTTAATGAACCTTTGCATTGATTCAAGTGTATATGATCATAACATTTGGCAAATGGGTGCTTAATGAACCATAACATTGATTCAAATCAAAAAGGTGTTTTCTCTCATGTGAAGGGTCATATAATGCACTATAAATGCTTGACATTTGGACATTAGTTGGACACACAGCAACCGCAACACCGCAACTTCAAATAATAACCGGCAACCGCAACTTTAAATAACAACGCAGCCACCGCAATTTCGAATAACAACGAACCAGACTCTGCAAAACAAACTAGAAAGTAAACCTGCAAAATTGAACACGTTAGTATTAACCTGAGGCGTCACGAAGACTGTTATGGAGGTTACAGAACAAAAGAATGATAATTTGATCAAACAGATGTTTATCTCAGGAATTAGAAAAATTGGAGGAGAAGAAAATGAAGTTTTCTATTTTCTGTTTTGTGAGGTATGCTTCTTTCTATGAAGAACACGTTAGTAAATTACTAACAATGTTTGTTTTTAATAGTAGTCAACAAGGTGGAAAAGTGATTTCTCTATTGTGCCAAATTGTTACGTTGCCAATTTAATATTGACCCGTTAAACATTAATTAAAACTAATTTTGCAAACTTGATGGAAAGGCACATGATGGAAAAAAACAGGTTTTATTCCACTAATAGTGAGTCATTGACCAAGTAAATGGAAAACTATAACTTTTGAAATATACATTATCTAAAAAATTACAACAACAATAACAACACAATTTTGAACAGAATTTTGTTACATTAACAACATAATTCTCCATCATTCTCTTACTCTAAATCATCCATCAATTCTATGAAAACAGTTCTCTTTTGGTTTCGATGAATCAAATCATCCATCAATTCTATGAAAACAGTTCTCTTTTTGTTACATTAACAACATAATTCTCCATCATTCTCTTACTCTAAATCATCCATCAATCCACTCGGACAAAATCTGAAATTTTTTATGTCCCTATGAGTTGCCGTCATGTAAGACAGTTCTCTTTTGGTTTCGATGAATCAAATGAATCTTACAAGGTGGTAAAGTATCATATAGAGGTGGAGCATGGTAATGCAAGAAGTGTCGCCAAAGTTTTCAGTTTGGTGGATGAATGTTGGAGAAATATTCAATGTTTTCCGATGCTTTACAAGTTTAACTGTAGTCCTAACACTGGTGTATATTTGAGTGGTACTATTAACTGGTTGGCTCTTCGCGATTATATTTGTTCAGATGAGTAGTATTACTATTGAGGAACTAGTTATTCTTGGAAAATGATTGGTAGACCACTCATATTTTCATACCACCCATACACCCCCACATATTTGAGAGGAGAGAGATGGATGAAAGGGAAGAGAGACAAAGTGTTTGTGGGGAGGCCACATGTCACATGTTTATGTGGAGGATTAAGTGTGTATGCCACCTATGGGTGTGCATGTATCACCACTCTTATTCTTTCACTTAATCTCTCCACCGAGACATAAATTCAACTGTTGCTACCTCGTGGTTTTGACAAGCTTCTGCGTTATCAGCCAACACTTAAGGTTTTGAGGGACAGTCTTTGTTTTTTTCATGATTTTGAGGTATCCCATTTCGTTATGTGGCAAATGAAGGATTTTGGAGTTAAAGAGTCTTGGATTCAGTTATTTAAAATTAGTTATAACAATTTATCTATAAGAAAGGGGTTTAATTGGTCGGAATTATTGCCATTGTATCTCTCTAAGAATGGTGATACACTTGTATTGGCAAAAGGCAACAAGGCATATTTCTATAACTGCATAGACAATAAAATAGTGGAAATTGGGATTACCGATGAAATTGATTGGTCACGTGCCAAAGATTACATTGAAAGTTTAGTTCCGACTCATTGAAAGTGAGTGCATTACTTGTTTGAATTTACGTTTCTTCATCTATGTTGCTTTAAAATCCATGTCAGTTAATAATAGTAGAACGTGTGAATATTTTGTGTGATGGCTTAGCCACATAGCTTGCCTATATTGTTGAATGAGTGTATCTATAATCTATTGACCATTGTTGGATGTCTGGCTCTAATGAATTGGATGAATTTGTCTTGAACTTTATGCTTATCATAAGTTAGATGATGCAAGGAAAAACCTAAATAATAAATAATAGAATGTGAGAGGTAGAAGTGCAAAACTGATTTTATGAGCAAGTGAAGTGACATATATATATCAGCAATTATGAGTACAAAAGACTAGAGCAAGTTTTGACACTGAACAGTGGCCAAAAACACACTCGGGCACGTAAAGAGAGAGAGATTGTATGTGAATAAAATCAAAATTTCATCTCAAGTTAAAAGCATCAATAGGGAACGAATTCACCACTATTAGTCTTTCAAAGACATAACAACCTGTTTTAACTATTAGCACAAAATCTGAGAGAATCTCATGTAATCAAAAAAGAAAATAGTTATACATGAATGGAAATTTCAAAAGCTTTTTTCAATAACCGCTTGATTTTAAATGCATAACTCTACACTCACAGTAATGAACGTTCTCCCTGTCTTTCCTCTGCAAGGTTTTACTAAGGTATTGAGTTTTGTTTAGGAAGAGAGTAAAAAAAATACGTGTGTTACCTTCATAGCCGATGATTTGTTGAGTTATCAGACCTTTTCTTAACTTCTGTTGGAGCTGATGATCAGCCCTCTTCTCAATTTTCTATCTTCATATTCATAGTTTACTTGTATTTCCCCTCTTCTTTGCAAAAGAACCTCAGGTTCTACCGATTCCAGAGGCACGCCTACTTTCCCATTTATATAATTTGATTATCTTAATGGGAGCCTGAGGTTTCGAGTTGTGGATTCAAATCGTCATCATTTAACGTTAACTGCTTAGTTTTATTTCATTGTTTTCTTGTATTAATTATTGTTGGCCTTCTCCTTGCTGCTGTGCTAGATTTGATTCAGAGGGATTAGCTAGGAAGGTTGTTTGGTTGTCAAGGTATGTATGAACTTCATAACAACAACTTTTTCTGGTTAGTGTTTTGCCTTACTCTATCATTATTTAACTGTCGTTGGATGTGGTCAGGATTTTGGGGCGGAACATGAAGCCTACAACTCTGTTCTGCAGCTCGTGAAATCTGAATGGTTGTAAGATCCATACAGTTTTTTTCTTCTTCTTCACTTTAGGCTTATTCCATGGGAATGAATTTCGCTTCTATCTGGAGCCATTTGCCAAGGAATTTGGCTGCTCTCAGTCTCAGTTGTTATGGCACTCTAATTTATTAGTTCCTCACTTTTGTTTTGCCATGGTATTGCAAAGAAGCGTGAAGGATGTATTCCTTTTAACTTTTATATGCATGTTTACAAACATACGTCTGTCTATATACTAATAAGGGCCTGTCTGTACTTTGTATAAACAACTTATAACACAAGCGCTTATGCATAAGCTTAAATAAAGTTATTTTTATAGAAAAAGATAAAATAAAGTTAAATTGTCTTTGTATATGCTATTAGCTGTTTTTATAAGCTATATTGGATAACTTATAAAAATAAGCCGAAAAAAGCTTGTGAAAAATTTGTCACAGTTTGTTTTCATAAGTTCTTCCAAACAGTCTCACAAAACATATGCTAGTAGATAAGCTCAAATAATGTAATCCAAACAACCCTTAAGTTTATGTATACCAAAGACATGCATACTAATAGATGCTCTAGGTTTTGTTTGTGAATGGTTTGTTGGTGGTACGACCGGATTTGTTCTTCAATGACATCACTCACAGCCAGCAAGGAACTATCAGAAGCAACCCACAACCATGTTTGATTGTACCGCCCTTGTATAGTGGATGACAAAGATCAAGGTTGGCAATCAAGTAAAAGAGATTGGCAAATCTAACTGTTAAAAAGTGAATAAGAAAGCGAGGCATCACTACACACCTTACTGGTGCGGCATTGTAGAACTCCTTGACCCTTGTGTTCATATCAAGGAGTTGCCTAACATTACAAATACTTTTACTAAAGGTCATAGTTTAGTTCCATGTAAAATATTAAGATGTGTGCAAGGCATTCATGGTAAGTTCAATAAATGAAGCATTAGTTTCATTTAGAATGTTTGGTTCTTTCGCATCTAAAATACCCTAATCATATTTCATTCCAATCTTTGTAAGAAACTTTGCTAGTTCAATAAATGAAGCATTAGGTTCATTTTGATTTTATATTTGTAAGTTGTAACTTAACGGTCAATTTAGTTGTTCTAATATCATATAGTTTGATTTGAGTCGTTGTTTGTTAATATAAAAAATTACTTTAGTGAAAAATAACTTCTTCTTTTTTATCTTTATTTTTAAAACCAAAGTTTATTCCATCTTCAATCGTTTTTTTTTATTGATACATCCATCTTCGATCTTTATTAAGGACACAATCAACTCAATTATGAATTTGTTTTATAAAAACGACAGACCACTCTTTTATGAGTTAAACGACACTAAATAAATTTTATCTTTTATCAAAATTAAATCTACGGTTACATTTTTATTTTTCATGATGTTCTATTTTTTATATATATCATATATTTTAAAATAATGGTAAGGTTTCATACTTTGATTTATTAAATCTAATGAAGAAAAAAAAGTGTCATACGGTACTCATAGAGGAACTGTTAGATGCCCCCATTCACACGCACCAATCACTTAACAACCTACAGCTCCTTCCTCACATCACATGTCTCCATGCCAACCACCACATGATGGCTCAAATAACAGACACTCATCATCCAGGCCAGCTTCATGTTCTAACTTCAAATTTATGTTTATTGAATTTCCTTTTTCTTTTTTTTTTGCACAGTTATAAAAACTGTGTCAAGTAAATTAACTTAACCACTTAATTGATGAAGTGGTTAAAGTACAGTACATGTAATTAGCTCGGCTGATTAGTAAACTAAATTATAAAAATAGTTGTCACTAATCACATGTGATTAAATCAAATGTGTACGTGTAACTAAATAATGTTTAGTGAATTATTGAGTAGAAAAAGAGTTATATTGATCCCACAAATCATTGAATAATATAACCATCCTATAATATATGAGACGCCAATGTGTCTTTCTAGCAATTCGGTGTCATTATTGAATCATATAAATGAATGTGACATAGAGAAGATTTTTTGTATCTTGAATCTGAAAGAAGATCTAATATTATATAATTCAAACACAAACAAAAAATGATATGCAGATCTCAGAACTGAACAATAAATAATCAATCGGTTAAGCATGTATGTCATGCAGAATTAGTTTTGTGAGTAAATAAACAATACTATTAGCCAAAGTGAGTTATTCTGTCATTCAACATAAACAAAAATAATTAAGATTTGGGATGAACACATAAAAACATGACAAATGTACACTTCAATTTTGGAATAACTAATGAATGAAAAAGTGATTAGTAGCACCAAGATAGTTGAGGTTATATATTTGGACCACTAACAAAACAGCTAGTCACTGCACTTCTCTTGTTGATACAAGGTCACTTTTTGCTAAAGATAAGACCATACTTTCCTTTCTAAACCTACCTCACAATCATTTTAACCTGGCTTTACAACCAGTTCAATCAATTCAGTTCAGTATTTGTTGCAGAAAAAAGTGAAAAGCTAGCAAACAAGAAAATGGGTTTCAGAGTACGTGCAGCCTTTTCTCTTCTAATTTTTGTCCATCTCATCAACCTTGCTTCTTCAAATCCTACTAAGAACATCTTGCCTGCAGGTACTATATATCATATTCCTCGCTTCTTTTGTTCTTTCTATTTTAAGCACATACAAAAGGTTTCCTAAACTCTAAAGTGAATTGTTGTGTCCCCGCATTTGTGGGTTGCATGTTGTTTGTCTGCAAGCAAACATCGTTATCTCAAAGTAAACATAAGATTAAGAACAAAACAGTAGGATGTCTAGATTGCAAGAAATGAATGAAACAGTTTGATATAGGCTGCACATGCATAAACTGACTGTTTTGAAACACAGATATATCTTTGGAATTTTTTTGAAGTTCCATTTGAAGAAAAAAACACGATAATTCTTTATCAGATTTCTGGTGGCCAAGTATAGGTGATGGTTTAAATTGAGGTACCAGTTGCATCACAATCCTTGATGATTGCAGTTGCGTTGTGGTCGTAGAGATATTAAAAAAAGTTGATGCTGCGGTTCAAATCGCGATCAGAGACCTTTTTCTTTAAACCCTATAGGATGGGGGTAACTGCTTATAGATTCTTTGATCTTGATCATAGGTGAAAGAAATTGTATTCAGGTATCAACAGGAACAAGATACCTAGTTTGATTTAAAATTAAGGAGGCAAACTTTAAGTACATTGATTATTATCTTTCTTTAAGCTCTTTGTCTCCCACTAGTAAAATATTCAGATACTATAAGGTAGAAAGATTCCTTTGCATGACAAGAAATGTGAATTTTGATGTGGATTGGTTAGAAGTTAGAACAAAGAGTGGGTTTAGAAGATGCTGGTAGGGATCCAATACCTAATTATGTAGTCATTTTCAGTACCAATATGCTTTGGTACGACTAGTTCAAATCTCATTGCACAACCCTTTAATAACTGAAAATTTGTAAGGTGAAAGAGATTAAATGATACTTTTTAAGAGTGATTTGAGATTCCTATGTGAAATGGTCCACTTTCCGGTTCATACTTCGACATAAGAAGGGAATATAGTTACAGTGCTTATAAGTGGACAGACGGATGGATGTGCATGAGTATATGTAATAAGTAATAAACCACATAATTTCTTATGAACTGTACATTTTTTAACAATACATGATGTTTTATTTACAAGCGAAATACTTGAGGAGAAAGCATTGTTAGTTTCTTTCTTAAGCATGTTTAAGAAACAGAAATCCATGAGTAAATACCTTAAATAAGAGTTTTGTTGATAGAATTTGTGCAGAAGAGCAAGTTAGAAGATAAGGCAATATATGTAAGTAAGATGGAAGGAGGTGGTGTTCATGGAGGAGGCGGTCATGGTAGCCAATCACATGGAGGAGGTGCAGTTATGCCTGTTTATGCAGCCGGTGCTGCAAATAAAAACCACCAGCCTTCGAGTCATCATGGTGCTGCTGACTGCAACCTCAACAAAATCAAACTCTCCTCCACGCTTATGTTGGTCTTAGTCTATCCACTCGTGCTGATTGTTTTGTTAACATAGGAAGTGCAGAACTAGTTCAGTATATGTTATGCAACAACTGTTACACGTTATTTTCTACAGTTATGTTTTCTAGTGCCCTAAAAGTGAGTGATGTATTTTGTTCAGTTAGAATTTGTAACACTATGCAAAATGTATCAAGGAATGTTTACATACTCAAATCAACAACATAGAAAGGCAATAGTTTACAGATTTCATGTGGGCAGAAGGTGCTGACTTTGTCTACAGATCAGCATTTGTAATCTGAAAACAACTTGGTACAAATATTATCATTTTTCATAAGTGGTTTCGTTGAAGATATAAATTTGAAGCAGTGTTTGCAAGTTTTTTGAAGGCAGTGTTTGCAAGTTGAATGTAACAGTTTATACAGATCACTAATGTTCATCCTGAGTACTATTAAAGCTGTCCAGCATAATTGTCGTGCATGGTATATTCAGATTTTTCCATGCTCAAAATATTATTTTTGTTATTTTCTTCCATATCATGGTGACGTTTCCTGTGCTTTTTGCACATGTATGTATCTTTTCAGTGAATAAAAGGAGCTGAAAGCTCAAAAGAAGAAAACAAAAATCCACACAAGAAACAGACACAAGGTCTGCTGATAAGGGAATCAAATTAAAGGGGGGAGAAACATAAAAGTCAACTATTTCAATCACTTCATTCAGATGTCCAAGGAGGATTAAAATTCAACATATATCAATCAAACTAATTAAATTAACTCAATACTAGTACACATCTGGTTAGACTGGGTGTGAGAGAATCAACATACAAAGCATATGTATGTACACAAAATGCTCTCCAATATTCTAAATTTTCAAATAGCTATAAATTACTTTGATAATGCAAAGACAACAATTAGGCATCATTTTTAGAAATGAGTGAGGTGCTCAAGTTTCCGAGCCTGAAAAAACCTAGAACGCCCTTTACCACTTGATTCTATTTCTTCGCTTCTCCTCTTGGATGAGGTGAAACCCAAATTATTTAATTTCAATTGCCTCTTGCCATTATTATTATTGTTGCCACCGTCTTCATCCAAGTCAGACTCCCTATAAAAAAAAGTCCGAGTTTTACCAGATAAATAAGCATGTTTCCTAGCACGTAACACTTACAATATAAAAATGGAGGGAAAATAAAAAAGTAGTTTTCCCCATATACATAAGGGAATTTAATTTCGTCCCATGCATTGTTCATGCTTCAAGCTCAAAGTTTGTAAGAGAAGAATGGAAGATATATAAATCCAAGCATAATACCTACAGCTTTCAGGATCATTGAATATTTCAAATACACTTTTGAATTTTTAAAATTATAGTCTTTTTCCTTTGTTGACAACAAAAGGCACTGCAAAAATTATAGGAAAATTCCTACTTAATACTTATCAAA
>Ga0315913_1008028_pt1 | contig 12558 bp, 6 predicted proteins | sample MpolsnodulesMG_FD_207736 | JGI IMG/M metagenome (GOLD analysis project Ga0315913, IMG submission 207736) | Medicago polymorpha root nodule microbial communities from Los Angeles, California, United States - small nodules | ecosystem: Host-associated > Plants > Roots > Nodule | place: USA... | reverse complement strand
TATATATATATATATGACGATTGATGTGGATGTTTGTTGATAATGTGATGAGGACTCTTATTTGAATTATGAATTGTTGATTGTGTGGACGTAAATACTTGATAATGCAATTGTTGTTGAAGTTGGTCAATGTAAATGGAGGTGTACTTTTACATTGTTGTTGGTGGATGTATATGTTAAAAGTTTTGCATTATTGGGTCTTTGCTTGCATGTCCATACATCATAAATCATATTGAGTCATATGAGAAATGTAAAAGGAGGTGTACTTTTACATAGTTGAATCGTAAGAGGAGATGTACTCTTACATGAGATGTTCGGTTGGCATCTAGTTGTCGGTGATATGGTACCACATGCGTATATGTGTCGTATATAGGCGCATATCATATTGGCATGAGTCTTAAGTGATGTATGTAAATGATGGTTGTTGTTGGTAGGTGTGTTTGATGAATATATACTCGTGACATTATAATTGTTGTGTGTATATGCATATGAAAGTTAATTGCTCCTGTTAATTAATTGAGACTTAATTTGATTCATTTATATCAAATTGTTTATGTTGATTATGATTGATGTGAAGCTTACCCCTAGTGGTGAGTGCTTGGATAGCGGGAGCTAATCTCCGTTATCGTTTCTTGGAGTCTTAGACTAGGCTCTGATTAGGACGTCGGTCTTTACGTTTGTTGGATTTATTTATTATTGAGATTTGACCTATATGCCGGGATTTAGAGATTTTATATGATGATGTATATTGATCTCATGACATGTACACTTTGGAGATGTATGGTTTATATCCGCTGCGACTGTTGAGAATTTATATATGCATGCTAAAATTTATTTTTGTTGATGACGTAGCGTCTATTTCTTGAATATATTCTTTATTCGCGTGTTTTATCGCTTTAATAGAAATAGGGCGTTACAATCCTTATATAATTGTTCGTTGCTTAATAGAGACTCATTTTTTTTTCCTTCAATGGAGGATTCTTAACAGGAGTGATCCTTGTTAAGTAAGAACCCCCACTGCTCTACCTCAAAAATGAATCTATTGATTCTCTCCTAATTGGATGGATCGTAAGTGCCATAATTTACTTCAGTGGAGAGAGAGGTCATACTTTTTTTTGTTTTGAAATATCCACCTAAAAATAGGTTAAATAAAACTATCATTTATTAAATAAATTTAAAAGAATCAATAAAACATGACTATGTCACAAAAATATAGTCTCACAATAAAACTTGAGAAATGCTAAAAGAACACTTTTTATTACAACGCTACTAATTTGAAGTAAAGGTTCCGTGAACAAAATAACATCCTACTAATGTCTGATTCAGCTATGAAGATTATTATCGACCTTCATCCTTATCTCAACCCATTCCATACTAGTTTATAATTCATTTTAATCTATTTTTTCATTTAGTATTCTATTGCTCTCTATCTTTTGAATCAAGACATAAATAAACAATACACATGCATATCACATAAGCACCATACCGATATACAACAGCAACAGCAACAGCTAAGCTAACTAATCAACAAACACAAACCGTTGCCAAAGATGATTAGAACAAGAATCAACACAGCACGCACCATTTTCTCAACTCTTTTCAGAACTAATTCCTCTCATTCTCAATCTCACTATGCTGCTGCTTTTTCCACCACCTCCTTCCTCTTTGATGACACTCAGATACAGGTTTTACTCATCTCATACACCCCCCTTTACTGTTGTTACTACTAGTTTTTCTTACATCTTAGTCAAACTCATTGACCCCATTTTTATTTTATTTATTTGTAAAAATTGAACTTTTTCCATTTCGGATTTTAGCTTGATCAAAATGATTGAGCCCCATTTATCTGTTTTTGTAAAAATTTGAACTTTTTCATTTGGGTTTTTAACTTGATCAAACTGATTGAACCCCATTTTTCTGTTTTTGTAAAAATTTGAACTTTTTCATTTGGGTTTTCAACTTGATCAAAATCATTGACCCTATTTTCTGTATTTGTAACAATTTGAACTTTTTATACCTTGGTCAAAAATGAGATTGACCCCAGTTCGTAAGACTTAACTCAACTGGTTAAGGATTGTTAAAGTTGGACGCCTTCACCTGAGTTCGAACTCGGTATCTCAAATTTGTGCAAGTGAGTTTAAGAGGTTGAAATTCAGTGACTTTGATGGCAGGAAAGTCACCATAACTTTAGTGAAAGAGAAATGATAGATATGATGAGAGAGTAGACATAAAGTCACATTGACTTTCCCACCTTAAATGTGGTTGATCGACAACAATTATCTGTTTTCATAAAAATTTGAACTTTTTTCATTGGGAAATGATAACTTGTGCCCTTTCCATTAATAGAAATAATGTATTTAAAATTGTGTTAATTTATTGTTCAAAATGTTTAATATTAGTTTTTTTTTCATTAAATTCTTACCATTAATGGAATGACATTAATGCTTAACATGTGCCCTAAGGGCACAAGTTAACATGACCCTTTTTCATTTGGGTTATTAAGTTGGTAAAAAATGATTGATTCCATTGTTCTGAATTTATGAAAATTTGAAATTTTTTCATTTGGGTTTTTAACATGATCAAAATGATTGACCCCATTTTCTGTTTTTATAAAAAAATTGAACTTTTTCCATTTGGGTGTTCTTCTGTTTTCTATTACTTCAACTTGGTTTGTTTCATTTCATGTCATGTTTTTAATGGTTTCAAATTTCTACTGCAGTTTAAAGAGAGTGTTGCTCAATTTGCTACTGAAAATATTGCCCCTCATGCTTCCAACATTGATCACACTAATTATTTCCCAAAGGTATGTATCATGAGATGATCTATTTGTTTTGAGTGAACACCCAATTCGGTCCCTGACAATTTTCTCGCTGCTCAATTTAGTCCCCAGCAAAAGATAAGTATTACCAAACTAGTCTCTGTCATTTTATTTCAAATTGGGGACAAATTAGTCCCTCTATCAAGGAGTTAAAGGGTCAGAGTTCGAATCCTGGCATACTAACATTTGCCGTTAAAAGAAAAACATCCCTCTGTTATAATGAATGAGCTGGGGACTAATTTGTCCTTCATATAAAAATGTTAGGGATTACTTTGGGTATTATTTTTAATAAGAGACTAAATTGGGCCGCGAGAAAATTTTCGGGACCAAATTGGGTGTCTATTCACTTGTTTTACAATTTCCATGAACAATATATAGCTCATAGTGTAATTGAATATGCTGGTTGTGTTTTGATTTAGGAGGTTAACTTGTGGAAAAGTATGGGAGAATTTAATCTCCATGGGATTACTGCACCAGGTAATATTTTTTTTATTTTCCTTGAGTGAACACCCATCTTGGTCATTAAATTGTAGGACCGTATCAATATAGTCTCCCGTATTATCAGTATTCTAAAATAATTAATTCCTAGAATCACAAACATATAATCAAGTTCATCCTTCTGTTTGGATATGTTATTAAATGCACAGCAATGTCATGACTCCGATGTCCTTGAATGTTGTGTTTAAGAGGATTGGTTTTGTTATCCAAAAAGGCCTAGCGGCGCAGATTGTTGCCCGCTTGCCTTCAATTCATGTGTAGTTAATCATTGATATATATTATCAAATGCATATTTGACATTTTTCCCTCATTTCAATTTGATCCTATGATTGTGTCTTTGATACAACAAACTTTTTCCAATTCTATGTCTGCTTATTTGCAGAGGAGTATGGAGGGCTTGGTCTAGGTTACTTGTATCATTGTATAGCAATGGAAGAGATTAGCCGTGCTTCAGGATCTGTTGGTCTTTCTTATGGTGCTCATTCTAATCTATGTATCAATCAACTGGTAATTGAAGGGAACTTAAGTTTCTTTCGTTGTATGCTTGACAATTTTCAAACGAGTCTTCAGGTTTTCTGTCTTTTTTGTTTAGGTGAGGAATGGAAGCCATGAACAGAAACAGAAATACTTACCAAAGGTTCAACGCTCTAGTCCCGCCTAATTTAATCTTATGTAATTCTACCTTTTTCCAATGCAATATTTGCTGCCTTGCCCTATTGCCGATATGTGTAATGTTTGACTTATCAGCCAAAAATGCTCATAAATAGTTGTAGCTTTAGGGTGGTTGGGTAGCGCAATTGGTTTGAGCTAAGGGTTAGAGGAGTTGAAGGAATTAAAGGACTAGATTTCAAACCCTGGTGAAGGAGAAAATACTGACATAACAACTACTAAACTAACATTTGCCTATTAAAAAAAACTAGTCGCAGCTTTCCAACCATTTCTTGTGCTCATTAATAGTTTTTCTCAACTTTTATGTGTCTATTTGTTTAAAGGCTGACATTTTTTTTTCCGCTCTTCAACTTTGAAGCTTATCTCTGGGGATCATGTGGGAGCTTTGGCAATGAGTGAACCAAATTGTAAGATATGTGAAATTCAATAGAAGTATCTCAAATATTTAGATATTCCAAGGACTTAACCTAGCGAATTTGTCTTTTCTGCAGCTGGATCTGATGTTGTCAGCATGAAATGCAAGGCTGACCGTGTAGACGGGGGATATGTACTTAACGGGAACAAGATGTGGTGTACTAATGGGCCAGTTGCTCAAACATTAGTATGTTTCTTTCATTTTTATTTTATTTTCCATGCTATTTGCATTGTCCATGTTCTTGTTTGATTTTACATTAGAGTTAAAAGGGAAATGTTGCCTCAATTTGTAACTTTGGTGGTCTTGTCACGTAAAAACATCACTGTCATGATCTAATGGAACTGATTGGAAAATAACAAAAGAAAAAGATCAATATGTCATAAGGCTTTATTAAATCAAGCATGCATAATTTTTTTTTGCTAAGCATGTTTATCACACTGCTTGTTCCAAGTGAACCATATGTTTAGATATTTAGTGCGGATCACACACACACACACACACAGACACACATAGTATAAAACCGGATGTAATAATGTAGACATATAACATATGCTGAGAATGCATGGCACACATTTGATTGTGTTCAATTGAATCAGGTTGTTTATGCAAAGACAGACATAACAGCAGGGTCAAAAGGAATCACTGCATTCATCATCGAGAAGGGAATGCCTGGGTAATTGTACTGAACTTTGACAACAAGTTATGCGTTATTGAGCATCAAGTAGCAAAGCATTTTAGCTTCAAGTAGTTTAAATTTGGTTCTGTAGTTTATAGCTAGCAAGAATTCTTCTCTGAAGGTGAAGGAGAAAAAAGAGAGTCATGATTACTGATAAATAACATACCATTAATATCGGAAAACTAAAAAAATCTCCCTACATGGTTGAAAGGATGAGACCTTGACTATACGATAAATCATTTTTTCACTGCGAGAAAATTAGAAGTGAAAGATGAAAACCTGACTGTCATTGCTGTTTGACTACAGATTCAGTACTGCTCAGAAATTGGATAAACTCGGAATGCGAGGAAGTGATACGTATGTATGCATGTTCCATGTGAAATTTCCAATATTTAACCCATTTCCAACCCCTTGCTTTTACTGATAAGGTGGAATTTGTGGGCAGATGTGAGCTTGTCTTCGAAAATTGCTTTGTTCCAGAAGAAAATGTTCTTGGGAAAGAAGGGAAAGGTCTTGCAATTTCTTTTATATTCTTTATTAATTTTAAAAGGAAATCATCATTATATTATTTGGTAGGGCTTGTTTTGATAAACTTAAGAAAAATGAGCTTATACCTAAGTCCTAAGGTCTGTTTTAAAGGACTTTTTTTAAGAGAAAGTTATTTTTGACCTGGATATAATTATTGGTGATAATTACTCATATTAACAACCACTAATATTGAAAACCGCCTATTCTTACACTATTTCAGAAGTTTTACGCTACTCTTTTCCTCCCAATTTAAGTATTTATTTTATCAAGAGTGAATCCAAACAGGCTCAGAATCGGGCCTGCAAAAGTTTTATGTGAGACTATGATCATTCTTGCATAGTATGTCCACATTGATCCATCATATCAGCTTCTGCCTTCCCCCCTCCCCCTCTCTCTCCACACACTCACATTCACTAAGAATGTAAACATTTGAAAATAAAAATCAAGAAAACAGCATATTTTGTGTGTTCATATCTTTGTTACTTCTGAACGAGAATTTACTTTCCAGTGGCATCATTTTCCAAAATCACTCGATAGACACATACATTTTTCGTAAATTAGAAGAAGCTTTCAAATGAAGTAGAGTCATTAGATTTTTCTGTCGCTTTTTACGATGTAAACTCTGATAAAAACCACTTTTGTTTTGTCAAGTGTCAACAATATTTTATTAATGCCATTATTTTCTTTTTGTTCAGGAGTCTATGTCATGATGTCTGGGCTGGATCTGGAAAGGCTTGTTTTAGCAGCAGGTCCCCTTGGTATTATGCAGTCATGTCTTGATGTTGTCCTTCCTTATGTTCGACAAAGAGAGCAGTTTGGTCGTCCTATTGGAGAGTTTCAGTTTATACAGGTTCATTTAATCAGCAATATATTTTATTTTCTTCAGTTATCGTGCCCTCTGTACTGTATGTGAATCACAGCTTACTGTGAATTGATCTTTTGGTTTCAGGGGAAAGTTGCTGACATGTATACTTCTTTACAGTCTTCAAGGTAGAAGATTCTAATGTCATGGTGCTATTTTCTCCTGCTAAATAAGTTTGCACGGCGGTCGATAATTTTCTTCATTTCAGGTCTTATGTGTATTCTGTAGCTCGGGACTGTGACAGCGGAAAAGTTGACCCGAAGGTACTCCACATATCTGTTTCTTGTTAATATGGTGTTATGTTATCATGTTATTGTTTTGTCTTTTCATGAAAATGTAAACATCTTTATTGGGCTCTTCAAATGATTATTTTTTTCTTTCTATTAATGAAACTCGTTCCATATTACTGGACAAGAGAAGGTTAGGAATGGTAGCATTAGAGAGAATTGGAGTAGCAGAAATTAGGGTGTTTGGGCATGTGTGGAGGGGACCTGTTGATTCCATACTAAGAAGAGTAGATCAGGTGGAGAATATCCTAATCGCTAGAGGCCGACGAACACAAAGAAAACTATAGTAAGAAAGAATATTGTCAAAATCGAGATTTTGCTTAAGATTAGGAAGAGGGCATTATGATCATAAAACGTAAGATCGTAACTAGGAACGTAAGATCCTACTAAAAAATTACCTAGAATAGGTAGAGGGTTGCAAGATTGTAAAATGTAGAATCGTAACAAGGATCGTAAAATCAGACGAGTTCGAGATTTAAGTAGCTATTTCACTTGCGGTCTTTTCAAAAAAACGATCTTACTCATTGGGGGGGTGGGATGCGTTTTTAAGATTAAAATTGCATTATTGAATATTGATAACATTAGGAAGAACTATTAAGAAAGACTTATAAATCAATGGTTTGGCTGGAAATATGATTTACCTGGATTGTGGTGATACAGGATTATGGTGTCGTTTTAATCATGTAGCCAACTCCACCTAGTAGGACAAAATTTGGTTGTTGTTGTAATGAAACTCATTCCACATTTCTTATGCATTGTGTCAATATGTGAAAAGATTGAACTTTATTCTTTTGTTTGTGTTTTCCCCCTTTTAGCTTGTTTATTTTGTTTTCTCGGTCCAATTTGCATGGTGTAACACAAGTACAATGTGCAGAGGCATATGTGAGTTACAATATTATAATGTTGTTTATGTAATGGTATTCTATAAAAAGTATAAAATCATCATTCTTGAAATGTTAATTGTTTCTAAAATGTCTCATGAACTTGAGCTAAGGTCATGCTGGCTTATTGTAATTCTAGTGGGTTAGGGGCTATTCAATGCAACAACTCTACTTCCTTTTGCACCATACTATTCGGTATAAAATATGTATTCTTGGGCTGCTAATTTCAGGATTGTGCTGGAGTTATACTTTGTGCAGCTGAAAGAGCAACACAAGTTGCTTTGCAGGCGATACAATGTTTAGGTGGAAACGGCTATGTGAACGAGTATCCAACTGGTCGTCTCCTTAGAGATGCGAAACTCTACGAGATCGGGGCCGGAACAAGTGAGATCAGAAGAATGATTATTGGACGCGATCTCTTCAAGGAGCAATGACATGCTAGTCCCTCTGGATTTTGACTGGAACTGAGCGCCTCGGAGATGATTCCTTTTTAAAAGTAATTTTCATTTATCAAATGAGAGCAATGAATAAAAGCTGCCGTATTAGATCTGTATGTGCTTTTTTGCTGTGAAAAATCTTGAAGCAATTCATTCCTCTTGGAAATTGATGATGGCGAAAAAAAGTTCAGGTCTGAGATTCAATAATTTGGTGCCAAAAGTAAATGTAATAGATTCCTCCAGTACAGTTATTTATGTCTTTCAAAGAAACCTTTTTGAATAATATAAAAGGGTAATGCTTAGAGTTAGATGCAGTGCCTTACCTATTGTTGGTACTGTATTGGACACAAAGAAGTAGTTATTTTCAGTTTACATACATAATAAGACTGCTTTGCAATGCACCTCTTGATCAAGTTTTTGACAGTTATTTTTCATTTTTAGTGGAAAATAGTATGAACAGTAGGTAAGAAACTGCATCTATGTTTTATCCTAAAAGAAAATTTAAGTATATAACCATTTTCAGAGATTTTTTATTTTTTTTAAAAACTTTTTTTCCTTCAGGTAACTACTGGTGTTTAGGCTATCATCAACTTTTTAGTAAATCAAATAACATTACCATGATGATTATTTTCATCCACATTTGATGATTTAAAAGGGCATTTTTCTGATAGGCAAAAAAGAATAAAACTTGATACAAAAAAGGGTAGAGGGCAATACATTACAGATCACACATTTAGGTGTAAATACTGTTATATCAAATAACAATTAACCATGCAACTTTCCTGAAAAAGTCTACTATATACTTTGAACCAGAGTGAATTTACCAAATTCTAACCTTACAATATTTTAAATGTTCCTCTAAAGTCATTTTTTCTAAAATGTAAACCAAATTCCACCCCAAACCAAACACATTCATAACAATATTGGTAATATTACACCACCGTGACATGAAATATGAAAACCATCACCATAATTCTAGAGTACACAATTCTCAAGAGATATTGGCTTATATTACATTATGCCAACTTCCAAGACTAGCACTTATTTAGTGCACTTAATTGTCAATCTTTCTGGCATTGACCATGCAATTTTTACTGGGCTAACAAGCTCAAGAGGGTAGCAACCAAAATGCAATATCAAATTATACATAGATAATTAAATTTTGTACCAAAGCAAGACCAACACAAACTCAAGACAACGCTGAAACTTTAGACTCTAACTACTGTTGGAGAATAATCTGGCTGACCAACTGAGGAAGACTTTGAAGGTTCAATGATAACTGGTGCCTGATCCAAACAGCTATGAGTATCATCATTAGTCATCATCCCAAATGTCATCTTCTCCACTTCTTCTTTGGTGTATATATGGATTTTAGACACCACATCACAAAACTCACTGCAACAAAAACAGAACGCTAGAAAACTTAAATACCATGTTCGGATAAACAGTATCTATGCTCTTTCAAATAGTCTCACAAGTGCTTATGTCAGTAGATAAGCTCGAATAAATACAATAAAAACAGTGATATCACTTAACAAGTCCTTATGTTATGTCAGTACACGTTGAAACAGTTAATGTTCATTGATAACTTATTTAAAGATTCAAAAGCAGCATCCATAAAGAAGAATACTTACTGCCATGGATCATCCCCCACAACCATTATGTCATTCTCACTGTCAGTGTAAAGGATCCTCCATCCCTTATCAGAATCTCTAAGAAGTCCTTCCATGCCAAATAGTTTCTCCAGTTCACTCAGAAGATCATTGTAGCCGCTCAACCTCGAGAGATCAATGGCTCTTCCAACTAAGCTTCCTTGCTTATGAACCTTCATTTAGTGTATATTATATAGTTTGTAAAACATCAAACATTAAAAAAGAAGCAGCATATCATAATATCTTTTTGTTGTTATCATCCCTCACCTTTGTGCAACTCCTCTTTGCTGTGTTTTGTAAATTTTGGCTACTAGGTTCACAAGACAAAGGAAAGCCGAATAGTTTGCAGGAATTTGCCTTTTCCTTGACATTGTTATCATTTGGAACATTTCTATTAGTATCCCCTAATGAAGCAGAAGCAGAAACATTGTCCTGCAGCTTATGCTCATTTGGAAGGAGATTAGAGCCAGATCTTCCAACTTCTTTTCTAATGTTCCCTGCCACTATCGATGGCGTGTTAAACGGGACATTATCACTCATGAAATTGGTTTGTTTTGAGCTAAACATGTTAACTCGATTGGCTTTGCCAATATCTCCGTAAGGAAAACATGCAGATTGAAAACTGGGCTTGGTTCCCCAAGCTCCAATGTTGAAATCAGCTTTTCCTGAAAGGGATTTCAGTTTACATATTTCTTGACCTTGCAAGACCCTTGGAAACTTGTTACTTTCCATAAAGCCTGCATAACTGAAAGGATGAACACTCATAAGCTCAGAAGAGGTAACTACTTTTCCTACTCCAGTTGATGCAAGGTTTTGATGATGACTTGAAGTGCTCAACTCAAAACCTGGCTGGTTGGTTACTTTGTCACATCCATAGTATAGTGACATAAAACCTGTATTTTCTTGACCTTGCAAGACCTTTGGTGATCTTACTGACTCCTCAAAACCCATCATTCCACTGATTCCTGCTGCCATAAATGAAACAAAGAAAGAACATGATTAGGATCAGGACTGTGTTTATAAATTTTGGGGTCTTGGACAATAATTAGAGATATCTAGTATAAAGTAAATCATCAATTTTTACATTAGTTTTTAAGATGAAAAATCATCCATCAAACTTTTATATTAAAGTAGTTCTAGCATTTCATTTTCAATAGATAATCCTACGAATACATTTAATTTATTTTATAACAGTATTGATCTAAAATAAGATCCAAATAGGGATTGATACATGAAGTTAAGCAGAAGAAAGCATTCCATCTCACCATTAGGATTCATACCAGTGATGAGGTGATTGGGCGAGGCAACCAGTAGACCGGTCCGCGGTTTCTTCAATCTTGGGGAAGACTGAATGCTTAGGGGAGGCTGAGGAGAAGAAGGATCGATCTCCCATGGCGATACTCGGTCTTGATGATTAGTCTCGGTATCCTCATCCCATCTTACCTGTTGTATGTCACAGAAAGCTTACAAATTATAAACGTTTCATCATTAAAATATTTGACTTTAATCATATTTACCTTGAAAATCATATAATTGATGAGTTACGATTGGTTGACAGTGTAATAAAATGTTTTACACTGACAGTGCATCAAAATTAATCTCGATTTATATATATATATATATATATATAGTCAAAATATATTGCATAGTAATAAAGTAAAATTTCAAATGTACCATCAAGCACCTCCATTTTGATTTTGGCCATCTATAGGGATCCAAGTCATTTATTCCGATCAACATACCACTACTACACCTGCAAGATAGGAAGATAATATCATGTCAAAAAACTTTTTCGGAGGAAGACATTGCGGTAAAGATTTATAATTATATTGTAAATTACCTTCTTTCGGGCGATTCATCCATTTCAATTCTCATTTTGAATCTTGTCCCTATGGTCACTGGATTCTTGATGCTTTTAACATATTTTTGGTAGGGAACAACAAATTCAGCATGACTTGCTCTGTAACATGAGAAAATCAATGATTTTATTGATTTACATATCCACAACAAAATCAAAATCTAAGGATAAATAATTGCAGTGTGAACTTCTTGCATCTTGCAATGCAAAAAGAAGTGATTAGTTGGTTAGTACTCTTACCTTGGACTATAGAAAACATGAAACATGCTTTTGGTGGATATAGCATTTGCAACAGATGAAAGGAAATTGGGATAACAATTCTGATTACCAACAATTGATTCAGGAAGACCGTTTCTAGGTCTAACAGCTCTTCTGATTCCTAATCTCAGCTCCCCATTTTCACCCCTACAAAGTCATTGGTAAGAAGTTATGATTTAAAAGATACTAGCATGATAGGAAAAACTCTTATTTCTGTGACTGTATAGTTGAAATCTCAAGTTGGCATTCAAAGATTATTACAACTCAATTTTCATGCTTTTGAAATTTGACTATACAAATAATCTTGATTCTCATTTACAAGAAGTCATGGATTTTGAAGTATGTTCTTTCCTAGTTTGGTACTTGAGATTCACTAAGACAATAAGCTCCTTGATATTAGTACCAAACCAAAAAAATTCATTACTCAGATAAAAAGACATAGTGTAAGGCAATCTAGTGCGCGAGCCTTCCACCAGGTGAGGTCTGGAGAAGGTAGATGTACGCAGTCTTGCCCCCTGCAAGCCGAGAGGGCACTTCTAGGATATAAGGTACAGTTACTTTGTACTAAATTATTGGAAGAATATTATTTGAAATTATCAGCTAGAATGTTAAAAATATAGTTGAAGTGGTAAACAATCAAGGTTCACTAGGGTAATAGAGATTTAACAAATAAATAGGAATTTCTCGATGCACAAACAAACATGCCTTAGAAAGAGCAC
>Ga0315913_1008025_pt1 | contig 12561 bp, 6 predicted proteins | sample MpolsnodulesMG_FD_207736 | JGI IMG/M metagenome (GOLD analysis project Ga0315913, IMG submission 207736) | Medicago polymorpha root nodule microbial communities from Los Angeles, California, United States - small nodules | ecosystem: Host-associated > Plants > Roots > Nodule | place: USA... | reverse complement strand
AAATACCCACTTACATGATATCTTTGGGAACTTTGGGAATACTGTCGAAAATCATCAATTTGTAATTTTGAAGACGAATTAGTAATAATTTGATGACTTCTTGTCTTGTTGTAGATAGGCACTTTTCCCAATGGACAATCATCCATTGTTTTACCATAAGATGATCTACTTTGCACGACATTCTTTGCGAAAGTTGGGAAAAGCTACACATATTGCAATGAAGAAGGAATAAAATAAGGTTTAATGAAGAATAAATTGTAATTGAAGTTAAAATTCTTTATAAAAAAATAAATTAATCCTGAATTAAAATTTAAGGTTAGAAATCTTGAATAATAAATTATTTGATTATATATCATTCTCTACTACTTTATTAAATACTAATTAGTTTCTACAGTGCACTAAAGTAATATAATTAATCTTCTAAATTGTCCAACTATTATACCTGAATTTTGTGATTTTTTAATAAGGGATGTTGTAGAGCAGGTTGCTTGTAGATATCAACACAATCAAAATTATTGTCCACTGGATGCTGGATTTACAAACATAATTATAATTAACTAAATCATGTATAAATCAAATTAAGAAAGGACAATAAATCAAAGATAATACCATGATACTCTTCGATAGTGTAAACTGATTTCGCTCATCTAATAGAGTTTTGCTTCTTGCATCAACTTTGCAACATGTTATACACAAGCTAAGAACTATAAAGAGAATTAGAGCCATCAAATTTTAGATGTTACTTTCAAGGACATGTAATACTTGTACATACATGTATGTGCACGTCTGTGTATATATACACATTACAAAGTGAAAGAAGTAGCTTTAAAAGATATGACCTACTTCTCAAATTTTGTTGTACACGTGGCATCTCAGATTATATTTGAACTATATTTTTTTAGGTTATAAAGTCAAACTTTTGTCGGTGGGTTGATACATCTTATACAATATCATTTTGAATGATAAATAAAATGGGAAAAATAATTTAAGGCATTTAGGAAAAATAAATGCATTGATAATTGTCAACTGTCAGAAAACCCCGAGAATTAAAAAGAGATAACCGTCTAGATTCATATATATATATATATTTTAAAACTGGGGAAAGAAAACATTAAAAAGGATGAGTAATGACAATGTGTTTGGTTTATAATACATAACTATTGAAGTGTGGGAAAGTCTTCAAGATAAAGACATTTAATAGTTTACCAAAATTTTCAAAAGAATGAAAAAATCAATACAATTCAACTTATGTTTGTGTTTTTCTCACCTTCAAAGATTAAAGTATATGGAAAGATGTAAAAAAAAAATTGCACATCTTATTGATTTGCCTACACTTACATACATTGGTTACCCTTCCATTAATTCCAATGTCCACCCAATTATTCATAGGATAAATATCAATTAATTTGTCCCGTGAGCATAGCTCAGTTGGTAGGACAATGCATTATTATATGCAGGGGCCGGGGTTCAAACCCCGGACACCCCACTTATTCACCTTATAAGGTGAATTCTAGCCACTAGGCTACCTGACCCAAAAAAAAATATCAATTAATTTTATAAAAACTCGTTTGAAATAAAAAAAGAGCATTTTGGGCATAACATCATTAAATAGTCTACTTTGGCTTATATTTTGTTACAAACAAATATACCTAATTTTGCTTATAATTTGTTATGGAGGGAGTATCTCATATTGGGTTTGAACCATATCGCTTTAGGTTATAAAGTCAATATTTTACTATTAAGTTGACACCTCTAAGATAAATTCTTTTTGAACAATAAATAAAACAGACAAAAAAACAATTTAATGCATCGAAGACAATTAAATTTATTGATAGGTGTTGACTGTGTCAGAGTCTTGAGAATTAATAGGTGAGAAAAAATATAGGTTTGTAGGACAAATCAAAAAGAGCAAAATATCTTAACACATTTAAAACAATTAAATGCATTGATTGATGATGACTTTTCTAGAATCATAAGTATTCGCTTTGACACATTCTAACCCAAAAGTGTTTAAAAACACATGCTCAGGATTTTCTTCTAACTATCCTGATTGATGGGTTAGGTCAACATATGTCACTAGTGGAGGACCGTATTATCCTTAGATATCGCCTTATGATTCCACTATTTTCTATTAATGAGGTATGCCCCATATCTTTTAAGACGTGCCTGGATACTTTTAAAGAGCATTGATGATAGGTCATTTTACGTTAATCTTAGCATGCTTTTCAGTCATTTTTAGTAGGTTTCACTGGGAAAACATATGAGTATTACAAGAGGAGAAGGTGAGTATTTCAGAAATAATAGAATTATAGACTCAAATATAGAAAACAATACAAATGTAGACACTCATAAGGCTGCCCGTTTGTAGAACTACCAAGAGAAGAAGGAGAGTGTGCTATGAGTGTCCTAAGATTCATAGATGAGAAGACCTTCAAGAACATTAGACTGCATTGCCTTTGAAAATCTAGGAACACAGATTTAAGTCTATGTTACAATTACCATTGAATTAGCATGACCCCACACGTAAGGATCACTAAGCGATCAACATCTGCACTTAGCCATCCGAGGGATAGACCTAGATTAACCGAGATAGTATAGACCCCGCATGTATGGATCATTGTGCGATCAGCAAGTGCAACTTGACAACCGGCTAGGTTAGAATGTCCCAACGACCTCATCACTTGTATAGTCAACTTAACATAACTAAACGCGACATGAATGTTATATAATTCCAACAAAATAGATAGTGGGATTCGAAGAGTCATAACCGATGTGTACTTTTCTGCAACCAAACATGTAACTTGCTCTGCTGCAAATAGATAAAAATTGTAATCTCTAACCCTTAACTCTTTTATTTTATATCGTCAAACTAAATAAGTAATACGAGTTATTTGAATGAAACGACAATCCATGTGGATACGATCTCTACTTATCACTTTATTACTTGGTAAACGACTTGGTACACTTGCCTAATCCGGCCATAAGCATGCACTTCAATTTAAGTCCAAATATGACTCTGTTGGGGATGTCCTTTTTGATATATTCAGGTGGACATAAGTAACAGTGAGGAAAAGGAAAGTGGTCAGCTCTTCAATTTCTAAATTTCTAGGTTTGTTTTGAATTATGATATTTTGGAAAAAGTAATATTTCGTATGATGGAGATGGAGATGGGTTGAGCTAGGATTGATATTGGGTGGGGGGATGATGGATTTTGATGGTGTGGAAGGGAGATGGGGTGAGGGTGGGTTGACGATGATGAATTTTTAATTTTAGGTTTTATTTCATTTTTTAATAAAAATTAATTAAAATTAGATAATTTGGTTTGTTGGACATGCTTAGTCATCGACTTAATGGGTACATCATTTTTTTAACGGAGTCTCATTGCATGGGTAACTTTGCAAACATTTAATAACTAAAAGGATCATTATGAAACTAAATCCTCTATACATACATTTGAGAATAACTAAAATGTAACAATTCACATGGCATACCAAGATCAAATACAAAGGAAAAATTACATGTGGCAAATGACAATGCAAAGTTGACTACCAATCATAATCAAATCACTATTTATGACAAACTTTTTTTTAATGACACCATTTATGGTAAAAGGAAAAGTTTAACTCAATAGTTTTGATTGTTAGTCATATAAAATGACATAATTTCAAAATAAAAACTTAGAATTAGAATTTATAAATTTGCATTTTTTTTAATTTATATAATATCTATTTATTTATAGGATATATTTTGCATTGGTCGAAGAATCATAATCTCAATTGATTACATTGCTTCTTGCATATAAACTTTTTTTTTGTCCCTCAACTTTTTTGTGTGAAAATTTAAAACTAAAATTGAAATGGTCTTACAAACAAAATATTAAAAAAAGTAGAAACAATGAAATGGTCGTATTATAAAACAAAAATGACATGTTATTTTTTTTAAGGAAAAAAATGTCACGTTATTCAAAAGAGTTGAGTGAAAAAGAAAAAATAATACAACATCAATTGCATTTCATATATTTTTTTGAGGGGGGTATTTCATATATTAAAATTAACAAATAAGTAAATGTTGCATTACAATATTTCTATTTCATCAATTCATATTAACATCACTCTCCCTTAACAAAATAATTATAATGATTGCATTAAAAAATAAATAATAGAAAAAGTTGAACATCAATTTCTTACTTCACTTATTAAAAATAAAAATAACTTAGGATATGTTGAATCCACAATTAACTATAAGATAAGTTTTTTTTTTTGATAGGCCAATAGGAAGGTTAGGCATCAAGGTGAATCTGCAGCATCCCAACTAGGTTGGCACCCCACATAAACTCTCATTCTCTACCGCCAACCTAATAAATAATATTATTAAAAAAAAAGGAAAAATATGCACAAAAGAGCCCTCAAAGACAAAAAGTAAGAAAGCAAAAATAAAAGAATAGAAATGGCTACATAAATCTAAAGTTAGGCAACACACATTTGTCTATAGCAAAATCAACCGAGAGAGAAACTGGCATAGTATGGAACCAAGTATTGGTAGTGACGTCTTGTCCCAATGCAGCCAAAGTGTCAGCACAACAGTTACTTCCCTATAAATATGTGAACAAATCACCATTAAGTCAAGCTGCATGCAATTATACCATCGGTTCCGTAAACACAAAGGAATGATAGAGTGATCTTTGAAAGCCTGGATCGCAGTGGAAGAATCACTCTCTAGCCACAACCTAGACCAATTGTGCGAAGCCGCATATTCCATAGCAAACATAAGACCCGTAAGACCGGCCTCAAAAACAGTACCATGTCCGAGATTACAAGCAAAACCACCCAAATAAGTACCACGAAAGTCTCGGAAAATTCCCCCACAAGAAGAATTAAGATTAAGAACAGAACCATCAATGTTCGCCTTAACCCAAGTAATGGTGGGAGGCTTCCAAATCACCGACATAATCTCTCTAACAAGCCTGTAAGAAGGGGTGATCAAAAAATTATTTAAAAACACCTCATCCATTACTACACAATTACCTTTGGAGTTAGCACCAAACATAGCAACAAAGGACGAAATTTTGGCCATGGAAGCGTGAAGGGAAACATTTGCGAAACTTAAGCGAATAGCATTCCTATCCAACCAAATTGTATGGACCTTATGCACAAGAGAAGCAGCAAAAACATCAAAAAGTTGGGAACTGCTGCAGAATGCACTCAAGAATTGACGAATAAGAAACCAATGAGATAGTGCACCATAATTTAACACTCAGCCATTTCCAAATAATAGTTTCAAATTCACAATCTAGAAACAAATGGGACGAAGTTTCTGCATGCCGGAAACAAAGAACACAAACATACACTAAGGTGCAGCCACCAGACCTTAGATTCTCATCTGTCGGAAGCTTGGACAACATCATACGCCAAAAAACAAATGAGTGCGATGGGGAATGCAGGTGCGCCAAATAACAGCCAGCCAATCAAGTCTAGAAAGAGGAGGGCACAGGTACAAGTGCGCTAGCTTAGAAGTAAGAACGTCATCAGCATCATATTTCCATATTCGCTTATCCAAGAAAGGAGTAACCGGTAAGGTATTCTTCATAATATTCTAAGCCACATTCGGATAGTCAATGAGAGGGGAAGGGATCCGCCATTTTCCATTCTCTATTACCGCTGCAAGCTTCATGGTAAGAGAGGGAAACATCTGTGGTGGAGTATTCAACATCTCGACAAGAGGGGTGCCCATCCAATTATCCAACCATAGGTTAATATCATTACCATTACCATTACCAATGATTCAAACTGAATTTTTGTTCACCATAGTCAAGAATTTCCTAACACCGGGCTAAATAGAGGACTTGAAGTAACGGTTGCGAGGGAGACCATAGGAGAGAAAACGTTGCTGAAACATGCGTGAACATTCAGAGTCTTGCGTGAAAATGATCCAGCTAAGATGCAATAATAAAGAAGAATTTATAGAGCTGGTGGATTTTAGGTCGAGACCACCATTTATAAGATAAGTTAATCCGCTTAAAAATCAATTATAAACGATCGGCAAACGTTTGTTGTTAATAAATATAAAAAATACACAAAAACCAAGGATACTTAAATAAAATTTGTAACTAATATTTATCAGTGAAGAGTATAAAAAACACAATACAAGTCATTGATTTATAAAAAAAATTAAAAACATGACAAATATTTGTCACTAATAAATTAAGAAAAATCACGGGACACATATTAATCAATGATGCATAAAAATAAGAGACACATATTTGTCATTGATACATAAAAAACACGAGACAACTATTGTCATTCATAAATATTTAAAAAATGGGACAACTATTAATCACTCACGCAAAAAAAAATCACGGGACAAATACTTTTTTTTTTTTACAAAAAGAATCACAGGACAAATATTGTCATTGATAAATATCAACAAAACACTAAACAAATATTTATCAATAATGCATTTAAGAAAAAGGAGACAAATATTTGTAATTGGTGCATAAAAAAAGTACGAGACAGGTACTTCGCACAATTTATTTATGTGGAATTTTTACCATTGATAAATATATAAAAAAATGGAACAATTATGTGTCAATAATAAAAACATAACATATATTTTTCATTATAAATATAAAAAAAAAACATAGGACAAAGACTTATTATCGATACATAAGAAATTATGGCTCAAATATTTTTCGTTGATAAAAATAAAATAAAAAGCATTGTTAAAATATTAGTCATTAATAAATAAATAAAATATAGGGGAAATATTTGTCATTGGTAAATCTAAAGAAAAACAAGTGAAAAATATTTGTGATTGATACATAAAGAAATAAAATGTTTTTCGTTAATATATATAAAAAATAATAGAAATAAATTTTCACTATGCATAAAAGCACAAGACATATATCCATCATTAATAAACGTAAAAAACACGGGAAAAATGGTATATTTATGGCATCTAAAAATTTAGTTTAAATAATATTTTGCATTTAATCTCTTAATATAATATTGTATTTAACTTATATTAACTATGAGGATCAAATTTTTATCTAAATAACTCTTTGAAACATTGTTTTTTTAAGGACACCATTGTTTTTCTTACTGTGCAAAAAAATATAATATATTTTAGAAACTCAGGAAAAAAAATAGCCTAGCGCCCGTGCGTTGTACGGGTTAACACACTAGTAAACTTAAAGTACTGAACTGGTATACACATAAAACTTAAAAGATCCCAAGAGATATTCGACATTATTATTATTAGTATTAGAATTTCTAATACAACTCTTCTCCCACATTTGCTTTCAAAAGAATAATGATTCATGCTCTGAACCTCATTGGCAGCGGGGCTTCCCAAGAAACTTCTTATTGTCTTTCTTGATTTATCTTTTGTGAATAAACTACCATTGTGGTTGATGTAAAAGATTTACATATTAGGGGTATAAGAGAGGAATAATTCAATATTTAGGGAAAGAATATTGATAAAATATAAAAATTAGTAGTAACAACTATCCAATTCAAGAAGGAACATGTCTCCTAAGAAGGAGAGAAATATTAGAACTTTTGTTTATTAACTTTCTTTATTCTTCATTCACACATTACAACCATAATATAACACACCAATAAGTAACTACCTTCCTATAACTACTAATAACTATATATATATAGGGATTGGATCAAATGACATCAAGGTGTCAAATTAAATTTGACACCAAATCCTATCCATTAATACAATTTTAATCTAACGTCTTTAATTAATTCGTTAAGTGCTCACATGCTTGATTAAATGAACCACCTTTTAATTTTAGAAAGACAAATGCTAACATGTGCCCTAAAAGCACAAGTTAGCACGACCCTTTTAAAAATAATCTATTCTTTCTTCTCTTGGTTAATTACTTTCTAAAAACTCTCAGATTCTATCTCCCTCTCCCTTTTTTAAAGGATTCTGTATCTCTTATTATTATGGCTCCCTGCACAAGCTTCATTGTTATTTCATTACTCCAAATAACCCTTATATGTTGCTGCTCAACGCTAGCATGATGTAAAACACACAGACATATAATCGTTTGAGCTTTTTATTACCGGTAATATAAATGTTTGAATGAATTGCCTCAAAAAGAAAATAATTTAAAGGACAACTCTTGATGAAGGTTTTTGAGAACTTATCGAGCTATGGTGAGAGGGATATCACATGGAGATTAATTACAAAGAGAGGATGTGGTCTCCGACTATTCAATGTATCTTCAGCAATAAAGGAAAAATGAAGTGCAAAAATAAAAAACATAATTACAATTAAGGAAGGAAATCACCCTTCAAAAAAGAGAAATGATATTTGAACATTTTTATAACACTCCTCTCAAAAAAATAAGGAAGGAAATCATGTGAACACTAGTGACTAATTTTGATCGTTTGATTAAATCAAAATCGAAGGATAAGATTTGGTGTCAAATAAAATTTGACGTGTGTGTGTGTGTGTGTGTGTGTGTGTGTGTGTGTGTGGTTGTTGGTACCAAATTTTTATGGTGGATTGTAGAGTGAAGTTTCAATTAAGTCCTTCATCAGAGAAACATTTAAAAATTACTATTATTTAATCTATGGTTTAAGTTTGTTGAAAATAAAAATAAAAACATTTATTTATGTTCATACACGATCCTTCCCTCTATTTCTTCCCCACTTGCTTTCTCTCTAACTCACCAAAATTTGCAAAACAAAATAAAAAGCCAACTATCATCTTCATTCAATCTCAGCATGATGTGCCCAATGTTATTGATGCTAAATTGTCGTGTCATGAATTTGTGTTGCCTGCAAGCATATGTTCCTTACTTTAATTGTTTAATTTCATTTTTACACTCCAAAATGTAACCAAATCATTGAACCTCCTCTTCTAACTTCTTTCGTTTCTCACTAAAATAACAACATCAATTTGTAAAAAATATGTATACTATTATTAACCGTCAAATATCCTACTAAAATAATAACCTCTCGTTACTAAATTCATCCTTCATAAAAAAAAATTATCAAACCCACATTTTCCTTAATCTCTCTGTTCTTTCAATCTCAAACAATAGATCGACACCACATTAATCAATTTTGAAGATGAAGAATGTTTTCATAAAGTAACCAACAAAGCCTGTCACCAAAACAATACAACCACCTCAAAATTGATAGTAACCAACAATAAAACAATAATAATTGAGACTTTGAAATTTGATATCTCACACAAAGCAATTTTTTCACATAGGCACGTAGCGTGCGTTTCAAAGCCTGCTTCACCACTCCAACCATAACCCAACCAATAGCACCTGCGACAACAGTTGATCTCACCCTCTCGTTGCCCGATACAAGGCGCCAGACGCCAGTGTCAAGCCCGACTGCAAAATTGTTGAAAACATCTTCGGTATCTCTCGTTGATGTGATCCCGCTCTCAATTTTGGCGTACATCAACTTGTTCATACTAAGGCGGTTCCCCCACGTCCAACCCACGCGTCCAGAAGAAATTAGAATCTTGTTGAGTATGAGCTTATTAGTATTTCCTTTCTCGAACGATTTCTAGACTTCAACGAAACCTACGCCGGCCTCGCTAATGGCGTCGCCGAGGTAGCCACAATCAGTGTAGAAATGTAGGTTTCTCCCCGGGAATGATGTTTGCGTTGAGCTTCCTCTATGAAGAGATGTTTGGGTGAGGCTGGGAGCTGGTAGAGGTATCAGATTGGTACTTCGAAATCTTTGTAGGGATTGTAGAGACATGTCAGGGTGTTGGAAGTGGAGTTTGATTCGTGATCGGGGGTGTGAAACGCCATGGAAGAGGCAAATAAAGAATTTAGGGTTAGGGTTTCGTGGTTTAGAGTGAGAAATAAGAGAGAGAAAATAGAATATTGCAGAAGAACAACGTTGAATGTATGGAGAGACTTTGATTTGGGGAGATAGGGCCATAAGGGAATTTTTTTGGGGTTAGGATTGTAGAAGGATGAATTTTTTTTGGGTTGAGATGGAAGAAGAGGATGAAGAAGATGAAAGAAATTTGTGAAAATTATAATTCATATTTATTTTTTGTTTAGTCCGTCTTGTAATTTTCGTTTCTGGATTTGGTCCCTAAAACCTTGTGATTGGTCATCTAAATAGACACATCAGCCTCACTTGCCATGTCACTTGTCGCCACACCACCCACATATGTGTTTTTGTAACAGATGATAACGACAATGACCAAAATCAAAACGTTTAGAACTTACAAGGGTAGTTTCTTACCAAAAAAAGATACATGGACGAAAACAAAAAACACACGCAAACTTATAAGAGCGATATAACTATTTAAACCTAACTATTTTGTGATTTTGTCACAGTTTCATTTATTTCCAACCAATCATCGACATTTCTTTTGGGTGAGTTGGGATGACGCAAATGGGAAAGAAATATGAGTAGGATTGTGTGCGAACATATGTAAATGTTCTTATTTTTATTTTCAACAAATTTAAACCATCGATCAAATCTAATCGTGGTTTTTAAATGATTCACGAGTGAAGGACTTAATTGAGCCTCACCCTAAGAGAGACTTAATTGAGCCTTCATTCATAAGTTTGAGTGTTTTCTTCTTATGAAACAGTGTCGTTATTCTCTTTACGCATACACACAACCTTACCGCCAAAAACAACACTTCAATCTTTGATTTTTCCATTCATAGCTTATTCCATTTCCTCGCAACACCAATTTTCAAATCAGCTACTATTTATTCTCCCCAACAATTCTTTTTTCGAACATTAACAAAAAAAATTGAACTTGTTATGGCTTTTGATTCTCTTCAACCCTTTCACGATCTTCCCTTTCTAAATTCTGATTCGAAATTAGGGTTCACAAATTTGGGGCTAAATTTTCATCTTAACTAGACCATCGACCGATGCTGGCGCACGGGTCATATCAATAGTAATAATTGACAATGAAATAAAAAAAATAATATAAAAGTGCAATGGCATAGTTCATTTTATAATGAAACATCTACTCTGCAAATATAACAAAATATTGAAATAACATGAGTCGTTTAACACAAAAAGTTTGATACTTTGTTAATACCTTTAAAATGAACATATGTCGGAAAAATAATATTATACAACGAAGTACTACACATTACAAAAAACTTTTTATAAACCACATTCGACGTAACATTGGTATCTCCGCAAAAGTTATGGTTGTGCATTCCAATTACAAACCTAATTAAAATCCTAAAACATAGTCTCAGCTAACACAATATCTGGACCATAGCAGAAACAACAAAATTGCAGCAACACCAGCTGACACACAGAGAGCAATAAAGGAGAGCGATGGTCAGAACAACGACAACGAACGACACCAACCCAGGATAAAGGGAACCCTACATCCAAACCACACAACATGAAGATAGTGAGAAACATACAATATTAAGGAGAATATGACACCATAAACATACAATATCACAAAAGGCCAAATAAAGATAACTCACAGCATTGTCAGAAAATCTTGTAAGTGATATTTTAATATTTGAAACTGCCAAAAGTTCATCAGCGGAAGGGTTTTTATTAAACACATAGCGTCCCTTAGTTGCATTGCTCTCTTTATATCAACAACATCATTATCAAAATTAAAAAAAATAAAATCATTCCACAACCAGAAAGCAGACAACAACAAGAAAAGAAGGAAGGTAAATAACAAAGATCATACATGGAGGAAACGAAAAACAGAAAGAGCTACTTCACATTAGCCACATGTAACAAAGAAAAGAAAAAAGAACAATTGAAAATTTTAGACAAATAAAAAAATAAAATAAAGTGTAACACAGGTGAAGAAAGGAAAAATTAATGTGCAAAAAAACAATCCTCTCGTATTATTCTTTAATCGATCCTTACAGACCACAAATCAAACCTGCACAAAAGAAACTAAAATATTGTCAGAACTCCCAATTTAAAATAGCAAATCCTTTCAATGGTCCTTGCAAATGTTCAACAATTTTGCAACCGAACTAATGTTCAAAACTTTCAATCTCAAAAGCAACCGAACTTAATTGAAGGAACAATAAATTTCAATAATCATTTAGATTATTCATGTGAAAAGTCTACACATACAACAATTTTGCCGACTTAATGGCTGAACAGTCTGATCCTTCAATAATGCTTAAAACATCATGCAATGCAAAACCAAAATTCAATTATGCAAAATAAAAGAGTGACCACCCCTTGTTCATTTTGAAACCATCACCAACAACAATATCATTCTATACACCAGTATAGTTGAATTAGTTCAAGTGGTTCTCAAGAGAACAATCTAATTTGAGCTTCATAAGCAATTCGTTTTCCCTGCAACTTCATTCCCATAACACAATAAATTGAATGTGGTCAAGAAATTGATATACATTTTGCTCAAACATATAATTAATGAACCACCATATCACAACATAAATTAGAATACATAAATAAGAATATATAAGAAGACATAGATAAGAAGACATCTTTTTCATTAAACTACTATTAAACTATAAGAAAATAGACATAAGAGCCAAGATATTAATTGGTCAGTGAGCAAACCAATATAATTGAGTGTCCTC
>Ga0315913_1008024_pt1 | contig 12562 bp, 9 predicted proteins | sample MpolsnodulesMG_FD_207736 | JGI IMG/M metagenome (GOLD analysis project Ga0315913, IMG submission 207736) | Medicago polymorpha root nodule microbial communities from Los Angeles, California, United States - small nodules | ecosystem: Host-associated > Plants > Roots > Nodule | place: USA... | reverse complement strand
TATGCATGTCTAAGCTAATTACCACTAGTTCTTTTTGTATGAGTGATTTATTTTCTGTTAATTTTTTTATTTGGGCTTATGCAGGTTCGTTGCCCCTCGAATCCCAACAGACTTTTCAATTCAAGTCCAGGAAACCACTTATAATGTGCACAAGGTATCAATAAACATCATCATAAATCCTTATAAATGCAGAAATCATTGACCTTCTTGTTTAGCTCAGTAAAATTCCTCCAAACAGTATCATCAGCAGGGTATATGAGGGACAAGATAATGATATCATAATAACACTGTCTATATTAGTAATCTCTCATATCAATGATTGATACTGACTGGTGAAGAGCACAATCCTGTTAATAGGGAGCATAAATCATTTATTTATTTCTTCCTAGTGTGTTTGTGTATCTTCCCCACCCCACCACCCTTTAGGATAGAGAAAGAGGGGGAAAATTTCAAGAGAGGTAGACAGAGAACATCAGACATGGATAGGGAATCCTCCTTAAAAGCATGCAAAACAGCAGAAACAAAGAGTCAATCTTTTAATTGTGTTTAATGTTTTCAAGATTTTGTTAAAAACTAGAAGAAAAATAAATGTTTTTCTTTTCCTTAGAATTTTTTTGAAAACCAGAATTAGAATAAAAACATGGTCACACTGTTATAATTAAAATGCATCAACTGAAAGTAAAGATAAAAAAAAGAAACCAACTTAATCTTTTTATATGTTGGCTGCTTTTTGTGTAACAGTACCCCTTGTTATCAAAATGCGGCTACATAGGACGGTTGGAAGTACAGCCTCTAATCTCAAGTTCTGGGAATGTGCTCAAGCTTGAAAACTTTCCAGGTGGATGTGAAACATTTGAAACAATTCTAAAATTCTGTTATGGCCTCCCAATAGACTTCAACTCAGATAATGTAGTTGCACTAAGATGTGCATCAGAATTTCTAGAGATGACTGAAGAACTAGAAGATGGCAATCTCATTTCCAAGACTGAGGCTTTCCTCACATTTGTCGTGCTTTCTTCATGGAAAGACACTGTTACTGTTCTGAAATCTTGTGAAAATCTATCTCCATGGGCTGAAAATATCCAAATTGTTAGAAGATGCTGTGATTCTATAGCTTGGAAGGCTACTAAAAATGAGCCCGCAAGTGAGGATGCAGCATCTAATCAAGAAAGCTGGTGGTTCGATGATTTGGCCACCCTCCGCATTGATCATTTTATGCGGATAATTTCAGCAATTAGGGCAAAGGGAACCAAACCAGAGATCATTGGTAAATGTATCATGCAATATGCCAAGAGATGGCTACCAGGAATGTATGAGCAGTTAGAAGGGCTAAGAGGATATGGGCATGGAAAAAGTAATCTACAGTTCACTATATTTAGCATGAAGAAAGAAGAGAGCACTAGACATAGCAAGGAGCAAACGACTATTATTGAAAGCCTAATAAGCATAATTCCTCCTCAACAAGATGCTGTCCCATGTAAGTTCTTGTTGCAGATGCTAAAGATGGCAATGATGTATTCTGTAGCATCAGCTCTCATTTCAGACCTTGAAAAGAGAGTTGGTATGGTGTTAGAAGATGCTGAGGTGAATGATCTCTTAATTCCTAGATATCAAAATGGAGGTCAAGGAAAAATGGTCAAGTGAGTATGCTACAATTCATTTTTTTCCCATCATATTGGAATTGGCATTAATGCTGAAGGTCAAATCCAACTCTGCGACCAACCCAAAAAATAAAAAATAACCTAAAGCTTATGAAAATGACCACAGACACTAATTTCTATCTTTTTCTTTGTTCTATTCTCTTGTTTTTCGTTTGTAGCACGCCTAATTCACCCGAAAACTGCACTATGCAAGACATAGATGTAGTACAACGGATTGTTGAATACTTCTTGATGCATGAAAAACAGCAAACGCAACTGCAACAAAAGTCCGGGAAATTCAATATTAGTAGGCTTTTGGACAATTACCTAGCTGAAGTTGCAACAGATCCAAATCTTTCAATTACAAATTTCCAAGTCTTAGCTGAATTACTGCCAGAACATACTCGATCATTTCACGATGGTCTATATAGAGCCATTGACACCTACCTAAAGGTCAGCCTTTTAATTCCTATTTTCTTGTGTTCAATCCAGGTTTGAAGTGTTGTAAAAGAGATTTCAAGACAAAAATTTGACGTTTGATATTGATGTTTCTCTAGACCCATCCTTCCCTAACTGACCAAGACCGTAGAAGACTCTGCAAAATAATGAACTGTGAAAAACTCTCACTTGATGCATGCATACATGCTGCACAAAATGATAGACTGCCTCTAAGAACGGTTGTCCAGGTAAAGATCCCCGGATCTTTGGAACTTAGTCTTCAGTTACTTTAGCTTCATACATGATAAATTAAGAAATAATCACCAAATAAAGTTTTAAGAATTCTATGAAAAAAATGATGACATTATCATAAAGTACAATTTAGAACCACTAGCATCTGCTTATATGCCTTTGAAAAACACATCAACTCAATTGAATATCAGAACCAATTTGGGGTAAATTGTTTTCTATGATATATTAATAGCTGTTTCTTCACAGACCTTTAAACTTTGAAAAAGAAATCCCTGCCATGCTGATGGAATACAAGTGAATTGTGATTTTAAATGAAAGAATAAACTTCTTTAGAAGGAAAGAGGGATCACATAGAAGCAAGACAATACAAATGCTCCTTACAAATGGAAAAATATAAACCAAACAGCAAGACTAATTGGAAAGAGCTCTCAAATCCCTCCCTAAAATCATGTGTCTATAGAGAACCATACTATGAGTGAGAGGGAAAATAGTTGATAGTAAACTCCGCAAAGTATTTTCTCAATACACAAAAGTTTGGGTCTTTAGTTTCCTACTGTGATTTAGAAATAAAATTGTTTAGACATTGCAGCAAAACAACATTAGTTTGGAACATCAGTATATAATCTAGAAATGTCGAGATATGACAGAAAGAAGAAAATACTTCCAAATCCATTTTTAATAAGATATTTAAATTCCCCAAAACAACACTGTGGATGTGGTTGACATTATAGACATAGCATATCTAAGATAGCGTGGCAGCATAACACATGATAGTTGAAATCACATAAGGTTTTAACCTTTTTAGAGCTAATATGACCATAATGGTGATTCAGCTTAGAAATTGTCACCTGAACCTAAGTATACAACGCAGGTTCTATTTGCAGAGCAAGTAAAGATGAGAGCAGCAATGCAAGAGAAGGAACCAGCACAAAGTGTAATCAACTCTCAACAGGATGTAAACCAGACATCTGAAACTATAGACATAAAAACACTCAAAGCAGAACTCGAGAATGTAAAGTGCAACATGGTAGAACTGCAGAACGACTACTTTGAGTTGCAAGAAGAGTATAAAAAGTTAACTAGCAACGACAAACCAAAGAATCTATCAGGCTGGAGTTTAAACTGGCGGAAGATCAAGAAATCCTTCCATGTAAAACCAACAGGAGGTGAAACTAGAGATGGACAAGATATGCCCACATCACCGAACCACACTCGTCGTAGATCAGCCCCGAGAAGAAGGCTCTCCGTGTCTTAAAATTATTTCAACATAAGAAATCATGTTGTCAAAGACATCTAGATACCCATTTTTATATGAAGCATATAGCCTAAATTTTGTATTATATCTAAAGATGTTGTTTGCTTCAAAGAAGGAAAAGTTCCTTATACAAGAGGCTTCCAAATGCTAACAATATACGTAAAATAAATACCTACAACGAAAATGGATGACTAAATCACTCTCAAAGAACAAACAGTTCATTAGCAATGAACTGTAAAGGGAGCAGATAAAAGGAAAGCAAAGCACTCTAGCATCAAGAAAAATGAAACTTTATTGGACAATTGCTGCTAGATTAATGAATTCCTGGTATGATACTTACTTAGGATGATTGCTTCCACTGAACTGGTAATATGAATTCCTGGTATGATATTTACAGAGTATGATTGCTTCTACTAAGCTAGTAATTAATCAACAAATTCCGTATTATCGGCTAAGCATTCAGTCATTTCATATATATTTGTTTGGGTTAGTATTTACCAGCTTTGAACAAACTTAATATTGCAAAATTTCTTTGGTTAAAACTAAGTTCAAAGTGAAGTGACTTATGTTTAGACAATTTCACTAGGAAAAAAAAAATGTTTGATAAAAAACTAAGCAAAATTTTCAACCTAACACACATACAAACAAACTACCTCTTCATCACTTCTACTCAAACGGAGATTTAGAGACAAAATATATTTTAATTCGAAACAATCAAATAATTCCTTTCCAACCAACCAAACCAAACTTGATTTAAAAGGTTACAAATTGCTTTCAAACATACAACAACAAAAACAACTCTGGTAATTTGAGATAATCATAATGTTTATTTTCTAGTAATCCAATGTTTTTCATGCGAACCTGAATTGAAAAAACAAAAAAAAAAGTGAACATTTAAATGACACAAGAATATTGAATTGAAACCAATGGCATGTACCAAAAGAGGAGTAGTACCTAGTATTAATTTGCCACCATTTTCTTCTCGTCCTTGTTATTGTCGTCGACGGCATTGGCGGTGGAATGAAAGCTGAAAATGTCGTTGGAGAAGGAAACAGGCTTTTTGAGGGTGACATAGGCTTTCTTATAATCTGGTTTTGCGACTAAGCTTCGATTCTTCGACGGTTTTCCTTTGACGTTCAAGGTTCGAACTTTTCGAACCTCCAAGAGATAGAAGGATTCGAGGACGTGTTTGATTTCGACCTTGGAAACTGAAGGGATTGTTTTGAACGTCATTTGTTTGAAATCCACCGAGAAAGAAGTTGGCATGAGTGGGATCATCAATACGGTGTTTGCAATCTCTGCCATCGTTGCTCTGTTTTCGAAATCAGCTTACACTTTTCATTCCTCTCCTCTCAACTCAACGCGCCTCTTTTAAACCCTGCCTACCAGGCATAAACCGCTGGTTTTTTTTCTTTCGGCTTAAATGCACTTTTCACCCCTATGTTTCAAAAAGTTGCGATTTTGACCCCTTTTAAAAAAAATGGATATTTTGACCCCTTAACTTTTGATTCTCTTTTGATTAGCTGATTTTGTTGGAGATTATGACAATTTCTCAGTCTCTGATGGTGTAAACTGGCATGAGGATAGAAGGATGCTGATAAGTGGAGTTCAAACTGGCATGATGTAACTTTTGGCCCCCCTAAAGAATGATCACTTATCAGTTTGGACTCCACTTATCATGTCAGTTTGGACTCCACTTATCAACATCATTCTATCTCCATGCCAGTTTACACCTTCAGAGACTGAGAAATTGACATAAAATCAGCTAATCAAAAGAGGACCAAAAGTTAGGGGGTAAAAATATCCATTTTTTTAAAGGAGGCCAAAATCGCAACTTTTTGAAACATAAGGGGTGAAAAGTGCATTTAAGCCTTTTCTTTTTTTATACTTTGTTATCCCTCCATCTCTAAATCTCTAAATAACAGTCGTTTAAGTTTTTTGCATGATTATTAAGGAAATGATTAATTGTGTTGATTTTGATGGTAAAGTTAATATCATTTGCTAAAACACCCTTATGAATTGTAGTTAGTGGAGTAGTTAAGTTGGATGAAATTCAATAAATAAGGGTATAATAATAGAAAAAATAATAAATGTTGCATTGGTATTTTAAATTGACAATTATTTTGAGAAAAATAAAAATGGGTAAAGAGACAATTATTGTGAGACGGATGGAGTACTTTTAATTCTCTTGTTTTATCTAAACTTAAATTATAACCAAATTTTTTCCCATTCATTAGTTTTTTTTTTGGCTTAATTGGAGTTTTAACCCCTAACTTTTTCAAAGTTGCGATTTTGGCCCCATAAGAAAAAAACTACAAAACAGCCCCCTAAGTTTTGCAACTGTGGTAGTTTTTGCCCCCAAGGTAAAAATAAAATTAAAAAAATAACACGTTGCACCTCACTTAAGGTGCCACGTCAGCATAGACCGAGTCAATATCAGTCTTGGGAGCCAAAATTGCTACAGTTGCAAAACTTAGGGGGCTGTTTTGTAGTTTTTTTTCTTAGGGGGCCAAAATCGCAACTTTGGAAAAGTTAGGGGGCTAAAACTGCAATTAAGCTTTTTTTTTAATAACTTTTTTAAGTCCTCTAACAATTTCGATGATACGTTACGTTCAATAATGAGGTGACACTATCATGGAAAAATGGTTCGAATTTTATAATTTAAAAATGAATAAATATGTAATTACCCCGGAAAATTGTAAGTTTCGTCAATTACACCTATGACGTTAACAAAACTTCAATTACCCCTTTGAAATTGAACAACATTAATCAATTTACCTCATATGTCAAATTCTTCTGTTAGTCAACATCACGTTTTGCAACTACCCCCCAAAGTTTTGCATGTGCAAAATGCCCCCCGAACTTGAAAATTTATATTATTTTTTTCTTATACTTGACTCAAAACATATTAAAGAGGACATTAAAGAATTAAATGAATAGTAAACAAATACACCTCTTAGATTAAGCAATAGTCTCATAAATCTTGCTTTAACTTTGAATTGGAATTGGAGATGCATTAGTTTGTCAGCAAAATTAGAAACTCATTTCACATATTGTTGGGTTTTGGGAGTTTTCTTGTTTCTCATTATTATTGTTTATGGATAGCTAAACAATTTATGTATGCTTGTCTTCTTGTTCCATTCTTGCACATCTTGTGTTTATGTGGTTTTAATAGTATAAGTATATTTTGTCTTTGCAACAAAAATGAAGTAGTAGAAAAGTAAATGTGAAGGGACTGAAGTTGAGCCTATTAAGTAGATCATGACAATATTGAAGCATGAGAATGAAATAGAAAAGCATAGGTGCAGAAGAAACAACTGTTCAGTTTCAAACATAATCTAAAGGGACAACCAAATAGTTCGTATAACATAGATGAAGAACCAAGTATCAAGTGGAGATTCTAAAAGATTTTAATTAAAGCTAATTGTTAATTGTTTGCCTTTAATATCTTTTGAGTCAAATATAAGAAAAATATATAAATTTTCAAGTTCGGGGGTATTTAGCACATAAGTGCAAAACTTCAGGGGGTATTTGCAAAACGTGATGTTGACTAACAGAAGAATTTGACGGATATAATAAATAATTTGTATAACCATTTTGAACAATTTTCTCTTTCATACTCATATTGTATTCATATTCTCTCTTCCTTTTTTTCTTTCTGTTGTTTTTTCTCAATAAGAGAGAACAAGAAAGTTGTTTAAAAAATGTACAAATTATCATTACACAATTTTGTCTCTCTTTTCCTAACAAGACCATATTCTCCTAACAAGCAATATTTCAAATCCATCGTGTTCAAGTTCATTGAAAAAAGATGAAAATCAATCGTGTTTAAGTACATTTCATCTTCACCAACGGTATATAGTCATTGTTTTCTGCAAAATAAATTTCAAACTGAACCACTTCGACTCATTTTAAAGTTCCAGAATAGTAAAAAAGAGAAAAGAACAAAAAGTCTATGTAACACCGTATTTCTATTGACATCGAGCAGACATAGAAAATAATGCTAGTCTTCTATCATTTACAAGATGCTTATATATTGTGGTAAAATTCAAAGGAGCTTCAGTGGGGAATTAATTAACTCCCCCATACATACTATTGTTGGCAGGTTTTATGATTCCTTCTTTTTAATCTGGTAGGGGTATTTCTGGTATATTGAAATGCTACTGACCACCAGCGGAAGAGCCACAAGGCAATAAAGAGAAGGTGGTTTTCCTTCAAAAATGAACTGCAGCAATGCAGTAACAAGTAAAGCCGAGACAATGACAAACCCCTGCAACCACATTGAAGAAAAGCCACTTCAGTAAATTTGCACAAATCAGAAAATATGAAGGATGTGTTTCCACGAATTCCCAATGAAATAATTTTGGAAGTCATAGAATTGCCATCACGTTCAGTAAGTAGTAATTGCAAAATTTCCCAATAATTTCATGTCGTCCACTGTCCAGTAGCAAATTACCAATTACTCAATTACGAAGTTTGTGCAGGTAGTGCCTCTAAAGTCTATAGCTCCACCAGTAAAGTGAACTAATAATCTCTCTCCATAAACAATGATGTATATTAGAATGTAGGTTTTTTTTAATAAAAACATTAAATTGTAGGTTAAGGCCCCTAAAAGCTAAGACAAACTAAACAATATAATCAAATGCATAGATCTGTATCCTCAAATCAACCACTTGATATATAATGTGAAAACAATATAAACTAACAAGGACCGACTAACATCTGATGATCGTTTTCATCCGTCATCCGTGGATAGTACATGCCAAAACCAATTTAGTTCACAAAGTAAAAACCTTACCTTCCGAACACCGCCAGCATAGCTTGTAACTAAACCAACAAGAATTCCACCAAGGGCGTTGGAAATTACTGGGATCTGAAATGAATGAAAAACAATATGCAACTTTTTAAGTTGACGTACATCAATATCTATTGAAGATACAATCACTGCATATGGATAATAATGCCCAGGATAAGGCACAAAAAAGTTCATATCATGGATTTTAAACATGTTTTTTTATTCACTAATCAATACAATTAATAAGTTGACCAAACTTTCCATCTACCAGAATCGCAAATGTATGTGATTTAATGATGTGCAGTGAACTAAATACAAAATATAAAATTCCTGAACCACAGATATGCAGTTAGGGTATAAAATCAGCAGAAACTATTATCCCCTCCGCCAAAACAAAAATTGACATTGATTGGATCCTGAAAACATGTACATGCAAGTGCTTGACACAGAGGGTGTGATTTGCATTTTCAAGACAGCTGTGATGGTTGTATTGGCTTCTTACATGCATGAGCACAACAACAATACAAGGGGCGCCAAAGAATTATATCACGAAAGAAAGATATCGGTAGGAACATTACCCAAGTTAGAGGAGTCCAACCATGAAAAAATCCATGTCGTCTCATAGCTTCCCCATCGGGAGATTTCAAAGTACTGGCAAGCAAGCATATACTTCCAACAATAGACATTTCTACAGTCATTAGGTATGATGAGTGTTTCTTAACCTGTGAAAGAAAGAAAAATCAATTGGACTAATAAAAACATTGATCTGTTCAGAAAACTTAGGTTTGAATGGAAAACTGAAAGTTCTGGTAACCTGAGAAGCCCATTGACACAGAGAAGAAGCTAGTCCAGAGAGCACTGAAGCAATTAATACAGGAATAATTCCATAGAATAACACTTGATCAGCATTAGCACCAGTAGAACCTTTGTTAGAGCCTTCACCAACACTTAGTAAAACTGCTGCAGCTATTAGCAAGAATAAGGCTCCAATTTGTTGAATTGATTGCTTTTGCCTGTATTAAATATGATCAGATACCTTGTAGTGGACAATATTAAAATTCAGGTTTAGTGCTAGAGAAGAGGAAAATGAGAGAAAGGTACGATATAAACAGTCTGAATATGATTGATAGATGCAATGAGTTACAAACCCCTAACCTCACACTCCAATTTAGTTTAATAATCAGGTAAAGTACTAGTACTACAAGTATAAATCCAAGCCTTCCAACCAGGTTAAGTACTAGTACTACAAGTATAAACCCAAGCCTTTCAACAGTAAGACTAATAACATTAACCCTAATTTCTTAACACTCCCCCTCCAATTAATAACCTTATAACACTAAGCTTTAACTTGTTACAAGCAGCAGAGTTGCAGACCCAGCATAAAACAACACATCCTACTTTAATAGGAAGCCACCAACAAGGAGAGAAAAGAAACTGAACCATCCAAATACAACCAAGAGAAGAGAAGCAATGCTGAACAGCCCAGCAACCAAAAAAAGCACAAAGAAGAAATACAGAAACCCATCAAGAGAAAAAGATAATAGAAACAACTTAGAGTCTCCCAAAATTAACCTGTTAGGTAACATCACCCAATACATTGTTATTCAGCTCATTAGCCTGTTGGAAATAGTCAGGTTAGGTTAGATAGGGGATTAGGCAGTAGTGTATAAAAATAAGAGGAAGGGGTTAGATCGAGGATTTGTTATCATATGAAAAGAAATAGGGATATTGGCGATAGGGAGGTTGCAGACCTTCAAAGATCTGCACTATTATAGTCAAGATTTTTCTTGATAAGGATCATAATTTACCAGGTTCCTAACATCATCCTAAGAAAGTGTTACAGATCCACGCGAACAATTGAACAATAAATCAACATCTTATAAAACGCTGAAAAACAGCAAGTGAAATACACCGAACCCAACAAAAGACAGTTGAAGGTGCTGGAAAACACCAAACTGCATGTCTCTGACATCAATTCAACTCAGAGTGCAGGAAAGGCACTAGCCTCAGAAAACAGCCTACACAACTTACACAATGGCTGGTCAAAGTCACAAGAAACAGGGACAACTCCAGCTCTACAGAACAAATTACCTTCAATTTTTTATGCTGAAACAGCAGCTAATGAATATAACCATTTACTGGACACAAGGATAACAGTTTAAAATCTCCATTTAGACATATTTGAACAAATGGGCCTTGACAGAAATAGCAGAAATATTAACAACTGTTACTGCGGGAGCATACCTCAACATGAAATATGTAAATAATGCAGTGAAAAATATTTTTGTCTGATTCAGAATTGAGAATGTGAGTGAATCAAGATTCTTGTAAGAAATTTGCAACAAACTATTTTGCAGTGCATATATAGCTGCAGGAAGTCCTGATGCAGTCAATGCACCAACCAAAGTCCATTCTTTATACATTCTTCCCAGACTACCTTCTTTTACCATGAAGTACAGGGCAAATACAACCTAAAGAGCAGAATAAATATCCATGAATTTTCCCAATAATAATAACAATGTATAATACATGTTTTCTAACAAAACATACAAAACTATACAGTACATTTCGATAGTTACCTTTGCAGCCTCGCATGACAAAACGGATGAAGTCACGATAACTTCACGGCTGTGGATGAGGGAAAAGTAAGTTATTAAGGCATGCTTCACATGGTCATTCACAACGACAATGAACAAGGAAATGAATGACTAAAGATATTAATTCAATGACCAAAGCACAAGGAAATGAATGACTAAAGACATTAAGTCCATCAATCACATTGACAAATATATTTTTAACCTGAGTTAAAAGTGTTAACACGGACACGTTATAATGATTAGTTGACTAATATACTAGTGTCAAATTCATAGCCATGTTGAACACAACCCGTAATGTCAGCAAGCATCATGTCATTTAAAAAAAACAATTATTGCCGATAAAGGTAGGATAAAATGTGAATAGGATACAAGATAAGATGTCTACAACGATTATTGGTGATTTTTGAATCATCGGTGTCTCTTTTCATTTTGGTGTTTGGGGGTTATCTAAGAAAAACTAGGCATCACTGATTGAATTTTAAACGCAATGTGCTTCATCTTATGATTTCTGCTTTTGTCAATTCTGCACGTTTTCTAAAAATACCATGTCATTGTTTTTTCACTTCTTCTGAAATTCTTGTACTAGCACTCATGCTTTGGAAAAATGAAGGCACGCTTGCTATAACCACAATCCTAGATAAGAGTTGATAGCAAAACGAGCCAAATATAAACTCATTAAAATAAAATTTTGGAATGGTTCAAGTTTCAACTACAAAAGACATGTAACTGACACAGAAGCAGCCTGAGGGGGTTTCGTTTTCTCAGATTTGAAAAGATGAATGTTTCTAAGTTCATAAAATGTGTCACTGCAGGATAAGCCTAGAAGCACACTCATCTTTTCAATTCCGGGAAAGGAAAACCCTAAGAAGTCTCACATCACACGCACCCTCCTCCAATTGCTTCTAGATCAATTATGTGATAATTATAGAAAATGAAATGAATCTAGCACTGAATTGAAGATATTAAATGAAATCAGGTGATTGTAAATTGAAATTGAGAGGTAACCTGATAAAGCGTTTAGAAATCAAAGGTTGAGCGCCATATTGAAGAGCAAGTAGAACGGAAAAGAAGAGAATTCTAGCATTGGTGCCCTGAGTGGCCCCTCCTTTAGTCTTGGGAGGAGCCATTCAAAGGCTATTTGGTTGATCTCGATTCTCCGCTTCGCCGATCGACAGACACAACGGCCGTAAAACAATGAATGTTATGCCGCCATGCCCGCCAGTAAACGAGATTGTTGCGTATGGCGCTACTTTTTGTGTGCTCCGGTCCCTCCGTCCTAGGGTTTTATATTTAGAATCACCAAATTTATTTATTTATTAGAAAAGAATGACCAAATTAAAGGTTACTAGGAGATTATTAATCAAAGTGTAAATTGTTAGACTGCATGTACATGTGAAGTCAAGATACGGATACGGGTGCGAGTACGATACGATACGGGTACGCGGATACTCAAATTTTTTAAAATTTAGGATACGATACGGCTAAGATACATTAACAAAAATTTTATATTAAAACTTATATGTATGTAAAATACTTGAAGAAAATAAACATTAATTAAAAAAACTCAACACAAATTTTATCTAAT
>Ga0315913_1008019_pt1 | contig 12564 bp, 9 predicted proteins | sample MpolsnodulesMG_FD_207736 | JGI IMG/M metagenome (GOLD analysis project Ga0315913, IMG submission 207736) | Medicago polymorpha root nodule microbial communities from Los Angeles, California, United States - small nodules | ecosystem: Host-associated > Plants > Roots > Nodule | place: USA... | reverse complement strand
TTTTGAAATTGTTACTTAGCGGCAGCTAAAACTGCCACAAATCTTCTGTTTTTTTAAGAATATTTTTGTAAGATATTTAGCGGCGATTACACCACTGCAAAACATGTACATAAAAGAAAACAACAATGTGCAAAAATGGACATTGTGGTGGTCTGAACTGCTGCTAAATATAGTGGTGGATATTCCGGCAGTTGGGCTGAGCCACCTCTGTATAGACTTGTGGCGCTAAGTTCTCCGTGTTTGTGGAACCACCATTATTCCTTTTAGTGACAGTTGAAACCGCCGCTAAATAAGCAATTTGACCGCCACTAATTCTTGATTTCCTTGTAGTTCGCATGGTGCATATATTGAGATAATTTTAAAAAGTAACTTATATAAGTGAAACGCTTTGTTCCATATTGATGTTATAAACTGCTGTTAACTACTCCCTCCGTTTCAAAATGAGTGTCGCTTTAGCCAATTGCACACATATTAAGGAATAGAATGAAATAATCATTAGACATAACACTTTTACTAAATTGCCCTTACTTTATAAGAAAAAGACAAACTTAAAGTTGCATTGAAAATTGTGAGAGAATAGTTGGAGAGGGTAAAGTTGGAAGAAAAAAATTAAAGTTGTATTGGAAATGTAAAGTGACATTCATTTTGAAACAAATTTTTTTGGCTAAAGTGACACTTATTTTGAAACGGAGGGAGTACTTGAGATGTGTGCTGGTGGTGCCACGTATGTCGGCGAATGGTATGCTGATACAGATGAACTGACTGGAGATATAGCTGATTACATGATACTTGGATGATTTCAGTGTTTTTTTATACTTAAAAGTCAACACCAACAAGGCTATTAACCTTTTAAAGCCTCACGTGTCTTCAAATATTTTACACAAATACTGTGAGAATTTTTAGGAATGGCAAGCACTAAGTAGAGTTTTGAGGGTAACAGTCAGTTTCTGAGAGTCTTAGACTGAATCAATGCCGTCTGCTGCTTTTAAATATAACATAACTTAATGGCTGAAGCAATAATGAAATGAGACAAATAATGAAAAAATATTTCAAAAAGTATGAGAATTTTTCATTCAAGTGTTCCAAAGATAACACGCGTTGTGGCTCTCAAAAGTTCTTTACAAAGAGAAGGTTCTTAAGCACAAGATGGCTGATCTAGTGGTGTTTGGAGATTCTTTGTTGAATACCTAGTTACTTGACTTGGGCTCTTACTCCGTTGCAGGCCTTTACCACTTTCATTAATATTTTTTTCTGACTGAACGAGTAGTGCTTGTCGATGCAGGTTCCATGTTAATACTACTATGGCTAGTAGTGATAGATTAGTTCTTGTATTTTGTGATTCTATTTCTTTCTGTGAAATCTTATGAAGTTATGATATATTCTTTCTTTTTACAGAAAAGTTTAAGATATATTTTGTGATGCTTTGTGCAATAAGGAAAAAATTTCATTCACACCCACTTGCACTAATATTCTGTGATGTCTTACACAAATTTTTAAAAAGCTTATTATTATATTTGATGCCACTTTCTTTTCATATTTGATTGTTTCAGCTTTAAAACGTGATGGATTTTTTGTATGTGGTAAATGAAGTAGATGACCCAGGTTTTTTTCATGTAGCTGGTGCCTGGTTCTTTTTTTTATTTGGTTGCAAGACCAGTTTGGGGACTATCCTTTAGGATCCGTTTGATGGTCAGGATAGGATAGAGACAAGATATGATATAAAGCTGGATAGAGATAGGATATGATAAGGACATGATAAATTTATCCTATCATGTGTTTGATGCGCACATGATAACTAATATGATATAATTATAGTTAAATGAAAAAGTTGCTCTCATAATTAATTAAATATTGTAAAAATGACATGTTATTAATTATAATAGAAAATACATGCTATCATTATTTTAAAAATGACAATATTTTAAAAATGGCAGAATATCAAGATAATAAATAAGGAATGATCTTCTAATCCTATCAAGATAATTTCTAACCCAGCCTATACTCAGGATATAAATTACAAAGGAAAGTTGGGATAGGATAGGAAAATGGTTTATTTTATCCTATCCCTTTGGTGCATCAAACATGAGATTTCAGCAGGATATGATTAATGTATCATATCATGTCTCCCTATCCTGACCATCAAACTTAGAGTCTGGCAAATCAGTTAAACTGGAATTAGTTCTTGAACTAATTTTTTTTATCTGTTTCTTACAAACTGAACCAGTTTTTGAACTGGTTTTAAAGTAGCTCTATTTGGGTTGAAGAAAATCGGGGTTGGCTCTAATTGAGTTCTGGTTCAGTTCAATTTGAATTGGTTTTTTCTGATGAAACTAACCATGAACGGCCATACATAAATGAAAATAACCTAAACTTCCATTTTCTCAACCATAATGCTTTTATATTTTTTTAAAAGAAAAATGTCAAATTGAAAAGTGTCCATTCTCTTTCGCAGGTTGTGAATTGGGTGTTGAGTGGTGATGGATGACCTGCTTGATTCTTCGGTTAATTTGGAGGAGACCCATTTGAAGGAAGGCTACGACGAAGGTTACAGTCACGGCCTTGATGCCGGCAGGGAAGAGGGGAAGCAGGTTGGGCTCAAAGTTGGTTTTGAGGTCGGTGAGGAACTCGGATTCTACAGCGGCTGCATCCACATCTGGACATCCGCCATCCAGATTAATCCGACTTGCTTCTCTTCCCGGGCCAAAACTGCCATCACCCAGATGCAAGAATTGATCCAAAAATACCCTTTGATGGATCCGGAAGATCTACAAGTGCAAGAGATCATGGATAGCCTCAGGCTCAAGTTCAAGATGCTTTGTTCTTCACTGCATGTCAAACTCCACTATAATGGCTATCCTGGTGAGGCCAATGTCACTCAGTTTTGAACCAGATTTTGTATTTTTCTCTGTTCCCATTTCAAAGGTAAAAACTATGCTTGAGTTATAAAATAAATAAAGTTTGATATGTAACTTGCAGTATTGAATACTTCATCATAGGTATATAATTAACATTTATTGTTCATGTACGTAAGATATCGGCCTCTTAGCTTTGTACATCAAAATTTTGATGTCAAATACTCTTTTTCTGGGTACAATAATGTCGAATGCATTGCCGTTTGATTTTTGTGTATTTTTTAAATGTGTATAAGTTGTAAAAGATAAAAAGTAAGAGAAAGATGAGGATAAACATATACAATATCAAATAGGTGTTTGTATTTTAATGTTCAATCTACACGATTATATTGAAGAATTATATTTTGAAGAATTTTATATTAGTAGCCATTAAATTAGATCTTTTTAAGCAAAAATTGAAAGTGTAAAGACATCATTATGGAATATATACAACGGTCCATATGAACGGTCAACAATGACCATGACACCACCGACACCCCTAAAAAACAAAAAAAATTGAAGAAAATGGAAGAAAAGAGGTGAAGTGAATAATGAATGTATTTGTTGAAGATGGAAGCCTATTTATAGCCTAAAACAAGTCCTAGGTCATTACTATAATCAATAAAAACGTGTTAGTGGTTGTAACCGTCCAAACCTACATTAATTGCTCCACACAAAAGAATCCAATGCTGAAGCTTTGCGGATTATACATTTCGGAACTTCCTTAACCCTACAAGAAGTACCAACTTTTCTCTCGTTCACCAGTATCATATTAATCCGGAAAATATATTCCGGAAAAAACAGGTGCATTTCGGATTGTATTTTCCGAACTGCATCAGTGTCATGGCCGGTGGTTTGCACCACATGTTTTGTCGGTGGTCAAGTCAAAAAAACGTGTTTTACCATATTTTTTGACTGCATTTATGACCTCCCAACCGTTTTTTGACCCACCCTCCCTATAAATAACCTTCCAAACCCCACCATCCTCTCCCACCCTCTCTTCTTCCTTCTACAACCATGGTTTTCCATTGTTGGCCTTTCATAGATAAGGGCCTCGTTGAAAACTTCCAGGGTTTGTATGAATGGTCAATGAGGATGGAACCGCACTGCAAAGAAGTGTGGTTCATCTGGGGGTCATGTGGGTTAGTGTGTTCTTAACTTGGCTTGTTTGGGCGTAAGTTTGAGCACCCCCACCTCCCTCAGGGGCATTGTTTTCTTCTTCCCGCCTTCCTCTTCCCTCCTCCCCTGGTTGCCCTCCAACAGGGAAGCTACTGCTATGTCCTATCACATAGCAGTGGTTAGGTTCTTAGGAGATTAGAAATAGATTTAGGTTCTTATGTAATAAGCTTAAAAAGTTTCAACATTATTGTAATGTATTGTTCATATATTAATAAAATGAATTGTTTTTATCTTTTTATCTTTTTATTTCTGGTTTATATTTTTATTTGCATTTATTTTACGAATTTCAAAGCTTAAAATTCTGGTAAAAGACCTTTCCGAATTTTATTATTCGGATTAATCTGCAAAATTCTAACAATCCATTTCGGAAAACATAATCCGGATCAGGGGTAAAATTGGAAAAAAAATAGGGCGCGCGAGAAAAGACATAAGGTGGGAAAAGTAATACTCTATATGTTATGAAGACGCAAAGAATCAAAGAAGGATTAGAAAATGTGTGAACAATTAAAGTAGAGCCACACTCTAGCAAGAGACTAAACTAACCCAAAAAAATGAGATTTACTTTTCCCACCATATGCATTTCCTCGCGCGCCCTTTTTTTTCCTCCAAAAATACCCCTCATCCGGATTATATAATCCGAACTCCTTCCGGAATATTAATTTCGGATTTATTCGTGAATTTTGGCACTTCAACCACCCTGATGGATGTTGATGCCAGTTATGAATAGATGTATTCGGATTACATAATCCGGATATTTTGTACAATTTTCAGATTATATAATCCGAAATGTGTAAATCACCCCGTTGAAAGTCAACTAATGGGGTGAGAAATGATGTTTTTGGATTATATAATCCGGAATTTGCAAAACCGTCCGGATTGTATAATCCGAACTACATCAGCACAGAGGCAGAAGCCATTTGTTTTGGCTCAGCCTCTGTTTTGGCGCATTTAGCCGACAGTTTTGGCCTTTGACCTTATGTTCAATCACATAATTACATTTATAACATAACAATGAACAACACAAAATAATTTGCAAACATTCAAACATTAATTAAACTTAAAAATTAAAATTATCCAAATGTTACATAAACTAACAATCATCCAAAATATTCAAACATTAACATAAGTTATACAATTATAATCAACCCCTTATAACTACAGCGCCACCGCCTCTGCCACCACCCCTGCCACCACCTATGCCACCTCTGGCACCCCTGCCACCCTCAGTAGCTCCCCGACGACGGTAAACCTTCCCATCATGCACCTCTTTCAACACATCCTCCAAATGATGTCATTCCTCAGACCCTCGTGGCACTACACCACTGGACATCACAGCATAGACATGGTCTCTGATGTGGCTCATCCTTCCGCTAAGCTGTAAGTACCCAACCTCTCCATCCTCCTGAGCAGCTTGTGCATCAAGGACCTCACGCTCCGGTGGCCTCGGCACCGGTACCGACATGTTAGGAAGAACCATGCATGGATGGGAAACGCGATAAAACCATTCGATGCATCCCTCTGCTGCCTCTACATCTTGAACTGCACACTGCCCCAACTGCTCAGGTGTCAGCGCATAATCAAGTGCACGCCGAAAGCGGTTTGAGATCTCTACAAATTAAGATCAGAAGGTGCACTCTGAACAGGATGTATCGGGATGGTTTGAACCCTCCCAAACTGACGAAGCACCCTCTCCGACAAATATCTCACCATGCGGTCTCTGTATCTCAGCCATCCAGAGTAAAGGCTGACCCGGTCAAACGGACGTGCCTGACAGTGGTCTCTATATGGGGCCATGACAACCCTCGTCAAATCCAGCGCATCCAGATGATTTTTGTAGTTGTCTAGTGTGCCTAAACCAGACAGTTGTATAAAAAGCATCGCGCGTGGATACTGATTCTCCCGATATCTTGCCCAAGCATCCTTGCTTCCCATACCTAGGAAGTGCTGATACCGTGGGACAGGAGCATGCCGTCAATGGGGAGATGCAGCAAACAGGCCACATCATCAAGTGTGACCGTCATCTTCCCAAATGGAAGGTGGAAGGTAGAAGTCTCCTCGTGCCACCTCTCCACAAAGGCATAAATCAGACCGTGGTCAATCATGTTATAGCTGGTATCCTGAAGCCAAGAAAGATCGGTGTTTTGCAATTTGTCTTTCCACCACCGTGCAGCCATGATAGGTTTGGTTTCTTCATCATGCATCACTTCTATCTTCTTTCTGTTACTATTGCATTTTAAATTGTCACGCCACTGGAAATAATTAAAAACAATACCTAAACATTAGTGTACACTAATGGCTACTCAAACAGATTTAACAGTACATAAACAGGCAGTTTCACAACTATCAACATCATTTTCACACATATTAAATACCTCGCCATCAGCCGCCTTCCTAGCCATGTGCACATGGTACCTCCACAGCAGGCCAGTGTCGTGTGGGCCACCGGGATAGTCATCAAGTGGCTCAGGGTCCACCACCTTCTCCTTCTTCTTTTGCCTTCGCCGTGGCTCGGCATCTTCCATTTCCTCGTCCATAGCCTGAAGCTCCTCCTCAAGCTCCTACTCCTCCATTTGCTGCACGTCCACGTCATCTACCATATTCTCTTGCTCCGGATGATGCTCAACATCAGGCTCGACATCAGCATCGCGTCCTCTAGCACCCCGACGCCCCTGAGGAACAACACCTTCCTCCTCCAGCCGTTGGAGACGCTCTCTCCTACGGGAATCATGCCCTGCCTCCCTTACGCGCCGAGTATTAGAGGTCGAACCTTATGTAACATGCACACAACACAATCAACACAAAATAGTACAAAACAGACGGTCAAAACCAATACTGAGTGTTTTCGGAATTTATTTTCCTGATTGCAACAATCCAGTCTGGAAAGCGAATTCCGGATTGATTCAGTACAGAGGGAAAAAAAAAAAGGAACAAATTACTTGCATGCATACAAAAATCAAACTAACCTTCCATGTGATGTTTGTCAAGGATTGAAATGTGGTGCGTTTGAGCAAGATTTCACCGATTTTGGTTGGATTTTTGCAGTTCGGATTTATACTTCGAATGCGTCCGAAATACGTAATCCGAACCAAAAGTTAATTGTTCGGATTTTGGCTCAACATGTAAGGTAGCAACCAAATATTAGGAACAAAACAACAAATAAACGTACCTCTACTGTCTTTGAAAACAGATATCTGGAGAAACCCTAGCAGCATCATCCATATTACATTTTTACCAATAGCTAGGGAAGAATCCAATCAGCTTGGGAAAGGGCTCTATTGCACCAGAACAGTGACAGAGTTACAGGCGTGAAGTCGGCCCAACTAATTATAACACCTAAAGCCGATATTAAAACAAGCCACTAAAAATTTGTTTTCTGGAGGCCTAAAATATCAATTTGGACCGACTCTACTTGAAACACATATGGAAATGCAGTGGAAACCGGATACAGGCGAGCTAAAATGTAACGTGGGTTATGCGTTATTCCTCAACAAGGATGCTATAGAACCAAAATGTGTGTTCGAGATGAGAATCATGAATTTGTGTGCGCCAAAACAATATTGGTAAATGCAAATAGAACTCCTCAAGAAGCAGAAGCAGTCTGTTTACTGAACGCGCTAAATTAGTTACATGAGATGGTTGTTTACAGGGTTACCATTGAGCTAGAATGTAAACCAATGGTGGATGAAATCTATGGAGATTATACCTATGCAATTGATTTTTGGTCTATTTGGTGTCATATAAAACTCGCTGACCTTTAAATGAAAACTATAAGATTAGTTTTTAATAGGAGAATCGTATTGCTTACGGTTGCATAGACATCATTGTATTACGCTTGTTCTGATAAAAAGTTACTTCGTCTTTTGTAAAATATAAGGAAAAATGGGTCAAAGAAAGTGAATATATTTAGACCAAATTTTGAATCAAATACATCAATTTAATTTGACTCGCTTTTGCTTATATCTTGTAATTGGAGGAGTATTTCGGTCCAATCTATATTATTGATCTTAATAATTTAGAAATGAGATAAGTTTCCTTTTGTTTGGGCTCTGCCCTCTTTGTACCAAAAAAAAGTTTGTTTTCGTTAATGTGAACACTCGGATACCTGAAGTATTTTTTTTGTGTGTAAATCGAGTATTCTTTGTGCGCACAACTGTGAAAAATAATCTCTTGACTCTTGTGGGATCCATATAGGTGTCAAACTCTTAAGAGTTTTAACGTTGTTGCATGTCCAAGACTGAATTTGAATTCATAACATTTGTTAGACTAAAGAGATTTGTGCCAGTTCATCTATGCGCTTTTGGATAGTCATTCCTGGAGTTTTGTTTGATATGTATTCATCATCTAATCATTTAATGTCACCCAATTTATTTATATATATTTAATTATTTTAAAATCAACTTAAGTTTATAATTAATTTTGTTTATAGGATAGTGGTACTTAACAAAACTCTAAGATAATCGGACCGTTGAAAACGAAGAACCACGTGTTCTGAACACTCCGTCCAAAAATTAGCCCAATCAAACGGTGAACGAAAGTGTAGTCGCGATTTTACGGTGACAGATTTAGGAAAAAACGAAAATAGCTTAATGAGACATTATTGTAGGATTAGAGATTGGAGTATGGAAGTAAACAAGATATAAAGGACATAGAGTATACCTTAGACTTCCATGAATATTAAGAAAAGTGGTTGCTAGATGAATACTTAAAGGACTTAAAAAGTAATTTGGATGAACAAGAGAAGAGATGATGATGATGAGAATGGCATGAAGTAGGGGTGAGCATAATTACCGTACCTGCCTGCAACCCAATATATCCGAGTCAACCGTGAGTCCATTGGGCGGGTTAATATGGGTCTCGGGTGACACATGTGAAAGAAATCAGTTACATATGGGTTAAAACTTAAAACAGTCGAAATTGGTTTTGAGATCTGAAACATGCGGTGTCCAAACCCACCCGCTTATTATTGATATTTATTTACTTTATGCAGTAGATATTCGCTCCTAAAGTGTGAGAGAGTGAGATATTTATTTACCAAAGTCAACACATTATCCAATGTATGTACTGCATATGTGACGTGCCTTGTCCTTGCAATTGTCAAGTTATGTTTGTGTTTTGGCTTTTCATATATTATATTTAATTGAAATCAAATTGATACTTGATGCCTCTTAATGCCTGTCCACTCTCCTTGTTTATCGAAAAAAAAATTGATACTTGAGCTTACCACTACCAAACTCTGGTTACTAGAGAGAAGAAACATGAACTTGTAGAAAAGAAAAAACAGAGAAGAAACAAGCAACCCAGGAAAGCTGTCTCAGCCAGCCATTTCTCTGTTTTTTTTTTCTGTTGCTGAGATCCATAACCGATTCAACCCACCCTTGCAAACTGACGAACCGACATATCCGAGACCCGCCAAAACCGAGCCTGCATACAGTCGAATTTGGGTCTAGCTTTGCTGCCTTCGGTTTCATCCAATATGGTGTTTTCGAGCCCGAACCCGCCTGATGCTCTACCCTAGCATGAAGTGTAACTAAATAACTTGAGAGCATACAATTTTCGAAGGAGATGGACGTGCAAGGAGTTATAGTGGTCTGATGGTGTGTCAAGGTGCACAATTTTGAGGGATAGAGAAAACAATTAAGGTAATTTTGTGATGTGAATTAGACTAAATAAACTACTTAAATGGTAGTCCTCTAAATCAAAACCTAAACGTGGGTTATGGGGGAAATCCGCAAGTTCCACTAAGAGTTCCTATCCACTATAGCATAACAAACTATGGCATCATGCGTTTCTAATTTTCGTATGATTGCATTTTATGTATTTTTTTGTTGATGAAATTCTTTATTTTACCAAGTTGAAGACATTTATTGCTAAATCAAGACGATCAAGAAAAGTAGATAACAATACACATAATTAAAATAAACAACTAAATCTTCTAATTAGTTAATAAAGAAAATATAAAGTGTTACAATTTTCTCAAATTCTTTACATATAATATAAGTTGTTGAATAATATATAAACCTAAAAAAATAACTATGAAGGACCTATATAATGTCGGGATGTTACAAAAATCTTAATTTCCCCCACTAACTCCTCCTCCCAAGTGTGTGAAGTTGGTTGCAACCTGAGATTTATTAGTATGCCTGCTTTCATGAGATCCGTGATTTTGACACTTTGGTTAACAAGTGTAGGATGTTCGATCAGGCAGGGAATGCTAAGGTTAATTACTACAAGGCTGTGAATGATAAGAAGGGGAAAGGTCATGAGCGTGGGAAGCCTTATTGCAAGGACAAAGGGAAGAAGAGAGATGTTGGTGGTGGCTCGAAGCCGAATGTAGGTGATGTGAGGTGCTACAAGTGTGGAACTTTGGGGCATTATTCTAGTGATTGCAAGAAGGGAGACACTTGCTTCAAGTGTGGGAAAGCAGATTAACACCATATTAACACAAATCTTAAATTAAAGTTATTAGATTCCTTTACAGTTAATCTTTAGTATTCTGTTCTATATTAAGAACATGTTTATATATAAACACCGGTTAAAACAAAGGATTAAAAATACAAACAACATTTAATAATTGACACCAACCTTAAAAAAATATGGAAGCTTCGACGACCTTAGAAAAATAGGTAACCAAAAAAAGAACTTCCGAGCTTGGAACTAACCTTCGAGTTTCTTTTATAGATATGAAATGTGGTTAACGTAAAAGGACACCTTTTTTTTTTACAAACATAAAAGAAGACCTATTAAACTAAAAAAAACAAACAAATAATAAAAAATCTAAAAAATTAAGAGAAACCTTACAAAAAGATATATGTCGATTTTCAAGAAAAAAATGTTAGCAAGGAAAATATAAGAAATAAATAAAAAATATTTGGTACATTTGAACTGTTGATTTGTGCAATTTTTATCTCTCTCTCACACACACACACAGACACGCATATATATACTCCCTCCGGTCATATTTATAAGAAATATTTGACTTTTTTGATTCATTGCCTAAGTAATGTATTTGGTCTATATTCTTGACAAAATACATCAATTACTCAATGAAACTAAAAAATCAAAGTTTTCTTATAATTGGAATGGGGCCGGAGGGAGTACAATATATTTAATGGTTCAAACTACAAGGTTAAAATGAACGTTATATTTTATAAAGAGAAATACTTAACGTACAAAACGAAATTGGACGATAGACATGGCAATCATCTTCATCGTTTATCAAACTATCCCATTCACTACAAGACTTTCACTGTTTGATGGCCATGATAGAGAGACAGATATGGTAAGTTATTCCTTTTATTTATCTTATCCTACTACTCCTTTGTAATTTTTATCCTAAGTTTAGGCTGGGTTAGAATTATCCTACCAGAATCAACACATCAATCCTTATTTTGCCCTCCCTCTTTCATCTCTCTTTGCAAAAAAAACTACAAAACTTCCCAAATATATTTTGCAAAAATATTTTCATTGATATCGACATTCATTTTGTTTCTTAGAGCTTCCACAATGGTGAGGTCTTCATCATTTAAGACTCGGTACCTAATTGGTACCTCCATTGGGGGAAAAATTTGGGGGTCTTCTAACACCCAGTGTCTTATTTAAGACATCCAATCTTACGTGGGACCCACACTTTTTTAATATTAAAAAATTGAAATTTAATGGTATAAAGTTATTGGTAGTTGATTAGTGAGTCTCATTTAAGAAATTTATGTGAGATCTGGGTTGGATGGATTGAGTACTTATTAGGTATTGCTATTAAAAAATAATAAATGGGTGATGTGTAACCCATTTAAGTACCAAAAATGAAGGTCCTCATTGTAGATGCTCTTACCGTCGTTCTGTTTCTCGTCGTGTTGATGTTCTTTTCCTATTCGTTCCTCCCATTCCTCTACGAAGTATCTCTCACTCAGTCAATAATTTTTACAAAAAGTCGTTTTTTCCATAATATTCTCAAGATATAGAGAACACAACACTATCGTTGGATTTTAAATTATATCAAAATTGAATAGGCAATGGTAGTTGGAATTTCTATTAATCGTTATAAATTATAGGGTTAAATATGTTTTTACTCCTTAAAAATATGTCAACTTTTTGCTTTAGTCCCTCTAAAAATATTCTTCAACTTTTAATCCTCCAAAGTTTTCCATCTTCACCTTTGGTCCCTCCTTTAAAGTAAACTCATATGTAGAATTTATATTTTTGAATAAAATTTTGCAGAAAATTTATAATATTACAATAATCTCTCCCAAAAAAAAATTAGAATTTTTTAAAAATACATGAATTAAATATGAATTTTTATATTTTTGGCGGTTAAAAATTCATATTTAATTTATGTTATGTTAAAAAATTCTTTTTTTTTGTGAGAGATTTTTACGATATTCTACACATTTCTGCATAATTTCATTAAAAATAGGGACCAAAAGTAGTTATTAAAATTTTATAGGGACTAAAAGTTGAAGAAATTTTTAAGAGGGATTAAAATAAAAAGTTGGTATAT
>Ga0315913_1008017_pt1 | contig 12565 bp, 7 predicted proteins | sample MpolsnodulesMG_FD_207736 | JGI IMG/M metagenome (GOLD analysis project Ga0315913, IMG submission 207736) | Medicago polymorpha root nodule microbial communities from Los Angeles, California, United States - small nodules | ecosystem: Host-associated > Plants > Roots > Nodule | place: USA... | reverse complement strand
CATAATGTTGATGGCTCAGTGGAGATATATAAGGCTAGATTGGTTGCCAAAGGCTACATTCAAATTGAGGGCCTTGATTATTTTGATACATACTCACTTGTTGCCAAAATGACCACTATCAGGCTTGTCATTGCTTTAGCCTCCATACATAATTGGAATCTCTACCAATTAGATGTTAATAATACCTTCCTTCATGGAGAATTGCAAAAAAGATGTTTATACGATGCTCCCTTCTGGTGTTACTTCCAACAAGCCAAATCAAGTTTGTAAACTGCTTAAGTCATTATATGGTTTGAAGCAGGCCAGTGGAAAGTGGTATGAGAAGTTAACTTTCATTCTTCTTCAACAAAACTATATTCAGGCTTCTGTACATCATTCTCTATTCACTAAACAGATTGATTCTTCTTTTGCTATCCTTTTGGTTTATGTGGATGACATTATATTGGCAGGCAATTCACTCTCTGAGTTTCAACACATCAAATCCATTCTGCATTCTTCTTTCAAGATCAAAGATTTGGGATAATTGAAGTATTTTCTTGGTCTTGAAGTTGCTCATTATAAGCAGGGCATCTCATTATGTCAAAGAAAGTATTGCTCGGACTTATTATCTGATTCATGCACCATCAGTTCCAAACCTGTTTCCACACCTTCAGATGCACCACTGAAGCTTCATAATGATACTTCTTCACCTTATGAAGATATTCCCTCCTACAAAAGATTGATTGGCAGGCTTCTTTACCTCAATTCCACTAGACCAGATATTACTTTCATCACACAACAGTTAAGCCAGTTCCTCTCAAAGCCAACACAAACTAATCATAACGCTGCTCTAAGAGTGCTTAAATATCTGAAGGGTTGTCCAGGCAAAGGCTTATTTTCCCCCAGAAAGTCTTCCCTTCATTTACAAGGATTTTCATATGTTGATTGGGCTGGTTGTGTGGATAGCAGACGTTCCATTTCTGGTCAGTGCTTCTTCATAGGTCACTCTTTGATTTCATGGAGAACAAAGAAACAAATTATTGTTTCCAGGTCCTCTTCTGAAGCTAAGTATCGGGCTTTAGCTTCAGCCACTTGTGAACTGCAGTGGATTATTTACTTACTTAAGGATCTTAACATTCAGTGCTCCAAGCTTCCTGTGTTATTTTGTGATAACTAGAGTGCCCTTTATATAGCTGCCAATCTAATATTTCATGAACGAACAAAGCATTTGGAGATTGATTGTCATCTGGTAAGAGAAAAACTTCAAGCTGACATCATGAAACTTTTGTCTGTTTCTTCTCAGGACCAACTTGTTGATTTCTTCACTAAGTCACTTCTTCCTCAACCTTTCAACGTTCTTCTATCCAAGTTAGGGTTGCTAGATTTGTACCAACCTCTAACTTGTGGGGGCTATTACATGACACTACAAATGGAGATGACTTGGGCTCCAAGTAATAGTGTTTTAGTTTAGTTACTTGTACAATAAGCTACTGCAGTACCATAGTATGTTATGGTACTCATGCATTTAGCTATAAATAGCCTTGTAACTATTGATCAACTAAGCAATAACAATTCATTTTTCTAGTTTCATAATAAATACCCTTCAAATTTATGTAACAAATACCCCTCTTAAATTTAAAATTTACGTACAAATACCCCCTCAAAATTAATATTAAGTCAAACCTTGCAAATTACAAAGTTTATGGATATAAAAATGAATATCTAGTGTACCTAAATTTTAAATTTAGATATTTGCACATAGTTTCACTTAGATATAAGAATGAGAATTTAGATGTGGAAATATGGTATAAGTTTTAAATTACAAGGATGCTAAGGGGCAGAGGCGACGGTGATTTTTGAGATTGACCGCAAGCAAGTAGTAATATGATTCTTAATTGTACAATACACAATATAGAGTTTGGAAATATAATTGCTGAATGTATTTATATTTTAGATAGCTAACCAAATTATCAAGTGACCGTAAAGAGACAAACGAATATGGCCGCTCACACCTGTATTGATCATCCATGCTTTTGTGACGCTCAAAACGTTTTTTTATTTTATTTTATTTTTATAAGCGCATATAGCTCCTATGTCTTGTCAAATTCTCAACCTCCTTCATCTTGCTCTAAGAACATGTTTTATTTCAAGTCAAAGCTTATTTGTTAAATACAATATGAGAGTTGAGAAGTAGCTTCAATCATTTAGAAACCATTCTAAGGGACCCAATGAAATAAAAAAAATCTGCAAACATTACGTAATCTATTTTAGTGATAGTATAGTACTGTAGGACATAAATCAACTAAACAGATATAAATGGATGAACAATGCAAATCCTGCTACGCAAACCAAAAACTTATGGAGGAGAGCATGAAAGAAAGAAAAGAAATGTTTCAAATTGATATTTGTTCATAAGTGATAATGAGAGATTATCATGCTCAATAACTTGTGCTCAGTTAAGAATCATATTACTACTTGCTGGCACTTAGATATAAAAATGAGAATCTAGATATTTAAACTTTGTAATTTGATAGGGGTATTTAGACATAAGTTTTAAATTTAAAGAGGTATTTACTACATAAGTTTTAAATTTGAAGGGTATTTACACATAAGTGTTAAATTTAAAGGAGATACTTGCACATAAATATTAAATTTGAAGGGGATATTTGTTTGTTTTAATAATATTTTAGTAAAAAAAGATAAAAATAAAAATAAAAAATAACCTTCAGTTTGCATGGAGATGTTGCATGTAAAGTTATCGACCACATCATAGAGTCAAACGACAAAACCAAATAGAGAGAGGTTTTTGACGGACATTTGACAATTTAAAGAAAAAAATGAAGTTTCAAAAAATTCAAAAGAGTTTTTAATAAAAATTAAAATTTCAAAAAGGTAGTAATTGACCGTTTAGTCATTATTCAGTGCTTAAGCCATAGTACCAAAAAATGTCAACTTGTTGGTTTCTTGTCAAATTAAACCTTCGTCTTGGTTGCCTATTTAATTATTTCATGACTCTATTTTTAAAATCCTTAAAAAATGACTGTTTATAAAACAATGAGTCAATGACAACAAAACTATATTTTATATATATTTTTCTTCTGATTCTAGATCAAATCAAACAAGTAAGAATTTTTTTGTATTTTTCTTGTCTTTTTTTAACCTCACTCCAATCAAACAACTAAAAATACACTCACTCTCTAGTAGATGTGGATTCAATTCAAAGTGGTCAAAAGTAGGGGCCCCAGTAAAAGTAAAGAAAAGAACAGGTGAAGTTTAACATGGAAAAGGTGAATCATTTTCCATCATAGGAAATGTGATTTTTGACCCTTGATATATTAAAAAAAATATTCAATGATTAAGATGGATCACTTGCTACCTATTGCTAACTTTTTGGTATTAAAATTTGTACAAAAATTATGACCCCACATTGTATTGGTTTAATGTTATTTTATTTAATGGGCTATAATTACAATATTAGACAAATGTGCCAATTCTATTAATTTTCGGCAAAATGTTTTTTCTCTTCCCACTAAAAAATTTATACTTTAATTATTTAATTATTACAGTTAGGGGTGTTCGTGGGTAAGTTTGGGTTGGGTTTGGCCAAACCCAAAACCAAACCAAATAAAGTACTCCGGTTTGGGGAGGTAAAATAACTATTTGTTATACTATTGGATTGGTTTAGGCAATCCTACTAATTTTTGGGTTGGGTTAGATTGTGTAATGGGTTACCCAACTTATTTTTCTATTTTTTTAATATTAAATGACTAGATGAAAAGTCCTCATAATTTTGTTTTAAAATAATACTCTACTTTTTAATTTTCTCAAAAAAAAATGTTTAACTTATTTTACTATAATTTTATGCATCATAGAATATCAAATAATAAACTTCATCATAAAATACATGCAACAAACTAAAGTTGTATGACATAAAATTGCATTAGTATCAAAATAACCAAAAAGTGCAACATATTAATTTGTAACTCTAGTATGTTTTGATTTTCAATATATATGGTACAATGTGTATGTTTTAGAAATATAATTTTCTTCTAACCTATGAACATAAAGATAAAAAATATTAACATTATTGAGTAAGTGAGTTTTTTGGGTTTGGGTCTGGTTTTACCCGAAACCCATTTATTTTTATGGGTTTTCTATTTTTAAAAGCCATACCCACCTAATTACCCAACTCAACCCATTTTTTTTTATTTTTTGGGTGGATTTGACGGATTTTCTAAATTGACCCAACTTATGAACATCCCTAATTATAGTGGTAAAAAGATATTCTTAATATATGGAATGAAATTAATAATATGAAATTGCTTAAGAAGATATTCTTCAAAAAATTAACAACGTGAAATTGTTGTTTTATTGATATATGAGATTGCGTTTATGCCTGATCCTACGTAAAATACTGGAAAAAATGTACTTAATTGGATCATTCTGTCAATTTATTTTTGATTGGATTTTTTTTTTCCTTAACTATTGATGTTCGTTAATTATTTTTTTTACTACAATTGATGTTCATTATTATATTGATTTTTTTAGGGAATTGACATTGCCAGAAAATTATTGTAAATTATTTATTTTCCTTTTATATACATAAGGGGTCACAGGTTTTAAGGCTAAGAACTAAAAAAAAAGAAAAACATTGAATTTTTTTTGGGTGAAAAAACATTGGAATTTCAGTATAAATTATCTTTTACGCATAATTACCTATTTAGTGGTTAGTGAAAAATGTTAACCATATGTTTGTGTATTTTAATTATCCTATAAAACAATATGCTTCGATATAAATATTTTGGAGTGAGATAGCTAAGTGGGGTGTAAAAAGTAGCGTTTTTAATAGGTGAGTTGTATTAAAATGCTCTAAATTCTTTTTGTTCAAACCAACACACCAAAACAAAAGCTTTACCCAACCTGTTTGACTGCTAGCTGTCCTTAAAAAACAATTTTTCTATGGTAGGAAAGGATTAGTCTTACCCATGGTAAATGCCACCAAAAGAACAACCTATCAATATGAGCACCGGTATCTTCCATGATTTTTTTTTTCTCCATCGACTACATACCTTCTTGACTGCCCAGAACCTTTTTCAATAGTGTGTTTGTTTAAAATTACCTATGTGGAATTATACAAATAAAATATAAGAAATAATTTATTTTTTTTGAAGAATCAACTAATTTCAATAAAAGGGAAATATAAGAAATAAATATTAATATGTTTGTTAACTGTTTATTAAATTTTATATTTGGGTATCAAAGACTCATGGAAAACAAATAATTTTTCAAAGAAAATGAAAAAAAAATGTCCATCAATATAAAAATAAATCCATAAACCTTTCTCTTAAAATAATTCTTAGGAATGATATTAATGTTAATCAAAATATCTTTTATAAAAATATCAAGAATAAAACTCTCAAGTCTCATCTTTATAATACTGAGAAAAGATATTCATAGAAATTAATTTAGTAAACTTAATATGCAAATACCTTTCACTTTATATGAGATGATAAAAGATATTCTTATAATACAAATATTTAGATGAGATGATAAAAGATATATTTCACTTTAATCAAATACTCTATATTTAAAAGTAGCACTTAGAAGTCAGAATGCAACTCTCTTAAATCTCTTTAGAGATAGCTTTATACTCTATATTTAAAAGTAACACTTAGAATGCAATCATGTTAAATTTCTTTAGAGATAGCTTTATCACTCATTACATAGGAGCAACATTTCCATAGGATTTTGGAGGGAGATTTTGGTAGGAGATTTTGATTATTATTTATTTTTGGGGGAGAAACATATTGATAATATTGTAAATTAACAATTGTTAGTGTTTAATTCATATTTGAATTGACAGTGTTAATACTGATTTTGACAAAAACCCACAAACTTGAAAAAATAAATAAAAAATTAAGCATTAATTACGTTCCCCAGGCAGAAGTGTCTCATCACACTATAACTGCTCTCTCTCACTCACGCAGCAGAGATGAGTTCTTCTCCCAGATCTGGATTGAGTAACTTTAGCGCGGGTAAAGTTATGTAACTTTGGCTCAATCCCGTCCGTCTGATCAATCACACACTCAATAATTTGCCACGTGTCTAGTTCATTAACAAAATTTAAAATTAAAGAATTAACGTAATTTCTTCCTCTTCAATTTCAATGGCAGTTTCTTCTCTCTCTGCAACATTTGTTCCTTCACTTTTTCTGTCAAAATTCTATATGAAAAAATTAAAAAATTCAACACCACTGGAAGCAGATCGAGCACTATAAAGGTGGAATTTCGAGATTGAGACGGAAGAGTTCGTGATCGGAGGTTTGCTTTGGTGGTGGTTGCTAAGGATGGCCATTGTTGAGCCATCAGTCGTATAACAAGGTGGAGAAGTATTTCGTGCGGCTGAGGATGTCTGAGTGGAGCTAGACATGGAGATCGGAGATTGGTGCGAAGTCGACGGAGATGGAGGAGGGAAGGGATTCTGGCAAGGAGATAGTGTCGGTGAAGAGGTGGAGGATGACCGTCTGCAGTGGAGGAATCGTTTAAGAAGAGAGAAACGGTGGTGGTTATGGTTTATTTTGAAGAATGAGGAATTGCCGATTTCGACGTAGAGGAATGCGGTGGTGGTGGTGGTGCGCTACCTATATGCCGGCAGCGGTGGGATCATTTCTGGAAAAGGGACTCACAAGACAATCTTTTCCTTTCCTGGTACAAATTTGAATTAAAAGTTTGGTAAAAAAATTAAAGAGTAGGACATGTGGTGTAATTGGATGCATATGATTGATCGGACGGACCGGATTGAGCCAAAATCACATGACTTTTCCCGCACTAAAGTTACTCAATCCGGATCCTTCTTCTCCATACCTTTTTTGGTGGATAATATAGCTTAAGCAATGAATAATGATCGAAGATATCCATTTATATCATTTACTTTAAAACTGTAGTAATTGACATTATTATTTTTTTTTAAAATAGAGAGGATTTCAACCTACTACAACACCAGTTATCTACTATGTATGTTGGCCAAAACATATGTAACATGTTTGGTATCACGGTAAATATGTCAAAATCATAAAATTATTTTACAATCTTTTTTACGGTCAACTAGTCTAGTGGCTAGAATTCACCTTTTCAAAGTGAATAAGTGGGTGTTTGGGGTTCAAAACTCCAACCCCTGCATATAATAATGTATGTCCCTATTGACTGAGTTATGCTCACATGGACACTTTACAATCTTTTTTATAAACAACACTTTGTAAAATTGCAGTAAGAGGAATGATATTTTGACAACCAATTTTAAACTACTTTGGGTGACAACCTTTTTTCTCCCTTCTTATTGGACAATAACAATAGAGAGAGAAAAAGGAAGAAAGAGAATAAAAGTACAATGAGAGTATGAGAGAGAAAGTTATCACCAAAGTTGTTAAAAATGGTTGTTCAAATATCATTTCTCTTGCAGTAATTATGGCATATCTAATGTGAAACTAAACACACCTAATAACAAACACCCAATCCTTTCCATTCTAAAGACGCCTATAGCAAGCAACAAATATCATATGGGTCTAGGTGAAATATCATATGGGTCTAGGTGCTTTGAGGTCGTTGAGGAAAGAAGCCATTAGTTAAGTGAAGTGAATTTACCTCTTTACACTATGGGTTGCATGCGGTGTTTACCAAGAGAAATTACATCTGTATAATCATTTTATGACAACTTTCTATCCTATATTTATATTATATTTTTATTTTATCTCTCTATTGCTTTAATTTTCGTGTCAATGCTTAATTTTCTTTGTAAATTTATGATTGTACATAAAGTTATCACACAAATAGTTGTTCAAATAACACACATAATTCTCCGAATGGAAATCTATAAACTATAAAACACTAACACACAAACTTAAATATCAAATATGACACTCAAATAGGCACTTCAACAATAATAAAAAATTTGAAACATAAATTAATTGTGGATAAGTGTATTAGATATCAAACTCGTTTTTTATTAGAAGATTTTGTTTTTTTGAATGGCAAACTATATATATATATAAAATAGGGAAAATAGTACAAAATACACCGATAAAGCCGCACAAAGGCGCGCCGGAAAAAATCACCAAAGAAAACCTCTAGCCATCCAAAAGGGACCAAGAGGAGCACCTAAAAACAAACCAAACCGGAAAAAAAAACCTACAACAAACCAAAGGGAAGGGAGGCAAACACAAGCCAAAACAAAAAACGGGAAGCACCACTAGAAAAGAAAAACAAAAGAAACACCCAAGAGGCCTCGCCAGGAAGGGGAGGCACAAAGACCCCCACCCCACCAGGCACCCTAGGGAAACCACCACCACAAAACCCTACCGGTTCCAGCACATGATGGGCTACATCTCCCACTCGTAGAAGGAGCAGGAACTAGCATGACACTTAGCCAGGAACCACTTCCAAGCTAAGAATTTCACAGAAGGCACCGTGGACTCCGTCGGCGCGACACAGAAGGCACAACCTAAACCCCCATCAGGAAGAGGAAAACCCCGCCTAACAAGGTTATGCCGTGACGGAATCCTGTCGAGCAGCACCTGCCACGAAAAAACTATAACCTTAGACGGGGCCCACGACTTCCACACCGAAGAGACCGCTGCTAGAACCTCTCCCTCCGGGCACCCGTCGGAGATAACCCCTTCGAAAGAGCCAAATAAGCAGACTTCACCGAGAAGTGGCCGTCAGGGCTAAGGGACCAAGACCACTCATCCTCCTTGTCCAAACACGTTGGTCTCCGGGCCATCAGAAGCAGATCAACGAGAAGGTCAGATTCCCAAACAAACAAAGGCTTTCTCCATCTGAAGTCCCACACTGAGACACTCCCCTCCCAAGCCCCTAAATCCCCCACTTTCTCATCCGATTGGAGAGAAAGTTGGAAAAGCCTCCTAAACCTAGAAGATGAGTGTTATTTGAACAACCATTTGGTTGACAACCGATTAGACAACCATAATTTATAAATGAAAAGTATACATTTGCACGAAAATAAAAAAAATAAAGATAAAACAAAAAATAATGAGAGTATAAGAAAGAAAATTGTCACAAAATAGAAGTTCAAATGTCATTTCTTTTGGGCAAATGTTGACTTGTCCCTCTAGGACACATATTAAAGAACCTATTATAGAAACATATGTATCAAAAGTCGTGCATTAAATTTTTTAATAGTTGTCATATTATGTATTTCAATGCAAAATTACTTTTTTAAGTTGTTTAACACGTGCCTTAAGAACATAAGTTAACGAGACTTTTTCTCTTATTAGATGTATCGATGTAGAGATCAAACAAAAGCCCACATTCTCGTCACAGGAGAAGGAAACTGTGATTAGATAGATGGATGGATGAAATGCACCTTATCAATATCATCATATCATAATGTCACCTATCCCATCCCAACCAAACCACAAGATTATTAGTAGTAGTATCATCACCTTGAAGGGAACAGAGTGGCATAATAAGTGGGTCCCCTGTCACTCCTCTCTCATTTGTTTATACGTACTGTATATAAAAAAAAAATCTAAAGAGATACTCTGCTGTGCTGAAAAGACAATACAATTCCTTGATGAAGTGTCAACGCCGTAGATTTTCGAAATATAATAAAAGTAGTTAACTTGTCCTTGTCAAACTAGTTAACCTCATCTCCCCACAAACCTTCTCACTCTTCACTCACTCCCCATTGCCACTCACAAGTTAGTAAACTGACAACTCTTTTTTTGGTTCAAGTAAACTGACAACTTTAATTTTACAATTTTGCATTGCTTCCTTTTTAACAAAATTTCTAAATTATACTCTCATAAATAGTTCGGTTGATAACTAAGAAACGGTGAAGTAGCTTGAATGAACAATTTCTGAATTCGATCATCTAAACTAACGTAACTACTAACAATACTAGTAACATTTATCTATACAAAAAGTTAAATAAAATACTTTCTCCAATCTTATTAAAAAAAAATTGATTTTTTAGATTTATTGGGTAACTCATGTATCTGGTTTAGAATATAGATCAAATACATTATTTATGCAATGAATCAAAAAAGTCAAATATTTCTTATAAATAGGATTGAAGAGAGTACTAATTAATATATTTTTGGATAAATACTTCCGCGGGTTCTTTAAGTTTCAAGTTTGTTTCAAATAGATCCTTTAAGTTTCTAAGGTTTCAGATAAGTCCTTTAAGTTTCGAGTTTGTTCGGCTCGGTCCTTTAAGTTTATAAGGTTTCAGATAGGTCTTTTAAGTTTTGAGTTTATTCTAGATAGGTCATTTCTATCAACCTCCGTTAAGCCAGAGTTAAAGGACCTATCTAAAACAAACTCGAAACTTAAATGACCTATCTGAAACCTTATAAACTTGAAGGACTTATCCGAAACAAACTCGAAACTTAAAGGATCTATCTGAAACCTTAGAAACTTAAAGGACCTATGTGAAACAAACGTAAAACTTAAAGGACCCAATGAGGTATTTGGCCTATATTTTTTGTCATTAGATAAAGTACTTCCCCCTTTCAAAATGAGTGTCGTTTTAACCAATTGCACAAAAATTAAAGAATGTAATGAAATAATCATTAGACATAACATTTTTACTAAAATGCCCAAGAAAAAGACAAACTTAGGAGGGTGTATTGGATTGAGATTTTAAAAGACTATTTTGACAAACTAAATCCTGAAGATTTTAAAAGATTTTGTGAAATTATATTGATTTTGTTGGATTTTAAAAAACTTTTTGTAATGACTTTTTACAATCAGGATTTTGAACACATGATTTTAATGGATTTTAAAAGATTTTTTGTAATGGCTTTTTACAATCAGGATTTTGAACACATGATTTTACTGATTTATAATACAGATTTTGAACACATGATTTTAATGGATTTATAATACAGATTTCAATGTAAAGATTTTGAACACATGATTTTAACTTATAGACTTTTAAGATTTGGAAGTACTTTGTGAGAATTCGTAAAATTTAAAATGACTTTGTCAAATTTTAGCAAAAATTCAAAATTAAAGAGTGGATAACAAAGATATTAAAAAATCAAAGGCCCGCATAATAAAAAAATAAAATTAATACAATTTTTAAATTTACGATAACAATATTCATAAGATTGACTACTAATATAATAATAAAATCAAAACTTTTATTCCTTAAAAAAAAAACGTATTGATACTGATAGAATAAACATGTAAGAACACAAAAAAAAAAAAAAAAAGAATAAACATGTAGTAACATGGTCTTGAGTTAAAAAAATAAAATAATGTGTTCAACGACAACTACTTTGTCGAGAAATAAAAACGGAGTGAATCACAAAAATCTAAAAAAAAAAATGACATAATGATGAAAGAAGAAAAAAAAAACAGTGAAATAGTTGTGTCCAGAAAAGAAAAGAAAAAAGTGAAAGAGGATGTCAACAATAACATATATTTGAAGCAAAAAGAGTCTCAAGAAATCTCAGGTCTTTGTATGAGATTGTTAGTTTTAAAATTTTCAACTAAAAAGTCTCACAAAATCCATTATACCAAGTAATCCACTGAAATCTATACATTTTTGAATACCAAGAGACAATTTTTAAGTTATGAAAAATCTTGATTGAATACCACCTGATTTTGTTGGATTCTTTAAAAAATCCTAATTGAATACCACCAGGATTATTTCTAATCTTTTAAAATCTTGATTGAATACCTCAAGATTTTTTTATAACTAAAAAGTCTTTTAAAATCCTTCAAAATCTCAATTCAATAATCATATTAGAAAAACACATTTTTACTCTTTTCTCTTTATATCTGCGTGCGTGTGTGTGGGTATGCAGGCCTCAGTATAGTGTGCTCAAATGCTTGTGACCATATAAGATATCCTCTTAATTAATTTTAATTTTCTTTTTTGTGTCCAAAGATGATTTATTTAGAATTGTGTCCAAATCTCGTACCAAAAATAAATGTGTCAAATAAATATTTTTCATATTTTGGCCTCCTCGTAAAATTTGGCTTGGCTCTGCCACTGCTGAGTCCCCCTTTAATCTAGTTAGAAGGTCTTCAACAAGTCGATTTCCTACATTTTCATCTTCAAGTACAGTCCTAAATTCCTGCCCAAATCTAGTCACAGACTCGTTTAAGTCCACAGTTGGGCCATGATCACATAGGGTCCGGTTGGTTCGACAAAGGGGAGGGGAAGTGAGGGGTTTTAATGGAGGGGAGGGAAAGGGAGGGGTAGGGGAGATATATCAATTAATATTTGTTTGGTCCAAAAGATATGAGGGAAGGAGATGAGAGATATTTTAATTAAATATATGTTTGGTTCAAACGATATGAGGGAAGGAGATGAGAGATATTTTAATTAAATATATGTTTTGTCCACAAGGGGAGGGATTTTAAATCCACATTACTTTTTTATCCCTTTAATCCTAAAACAATATCATGATTTTTAATCTTAAAAAGAATTCTCGTAAAAACAATAATCTTAAAAAGAATTCTCGTAAAAAAAATTTAGAAGAGAACAATATGCGGTTCTCCTTAAAAAAAAGAAAGGATGACATTAGTGTGTTATTACGAAAAAGAGTGTAATAAGC
>Ga0315913_1008016_pt1 | contig 12566 bp, 6 predicted proteins | sample MpolsnodulesMG_FD_207736 | JGI IMG/M metagenome (GOLD analysis project Ga0315913, IMG submission 207736) | Medicago polymorpha root nodule microbial communities from Los Angeles, California, United States - small nodules | ecosystem: Host-associated > Plants > Roots > Nodule | place: USA... | reverse complement strand
TCACCCATTGTTTCTTGGAAATATCCTATCCAATTATTAATTTGTTCTTTAAGTACCCATGTTACAAACTCTTCTCATCTCATATTGTGTATTTTCAACCTTGACCATCATCAACTTTATTGTTCCTTACACCAAAATATGTCATTAACATATGTGTAGAAACATTTCAACAATCCTTCTTCAATGATTTGCTATGAAGCCCGGATACGCAGCACAGGTACGCAGATACACGAAAATTTCAAAATTCAGGATGCGATGCAACTAAAATACGTTAACAAAATATTTAAACTAAAATTTATATGCATGTAAAATACTTGAAAAAAAATAAGCACTGACTACTCTTAAATGCTATGTAATCATAAAAGTCACAATTTACAAAAAATAATACATGTGATCAAAATAAAAATTGTAAAGTTTTTGTATAGATCATATTCTATTTTCATTCATATGTTAAGCTATCAACAAATTCATCAATAAAAGAACTTAAAATAAAGTTTGTTTAACGTTGATTGATTGAATCCTCTCTCTCTCTCTCTATCTCTCCCTCTCCCTCTCCCTCTCTCGTTACTTTCATCCAGCAAAAACATAATTTTTAGTTGGTTAATCGAAAAACAATTATAGTGATTCATATCTTAAATTGAATTATATATATCTCCACTGGATTTTCATAACACATTCTCGCTTTTTTACCCTTCATTTTTTTCCAGGATACGTCTCAACGAAGCATCTTATAAGAATTTGTGTGTATTTGTTGAATATCTTATAAGTATATGATAAAATATGTATTCTAAATTAAAGTAATTAACCTAATACTCTATGGATACATATCCGCAAGTATATGTGGAGTATCGATATCAGATACATATCTGATAAATGTACGTCTCCATTTTTAGTATTCATGCTTCGTAGATGATTTGAGACAAATATTGTTAATTTTTTTTGCGTTTTTTGAATAAGCCAATTCATTTGGGACCAGGGTCAAGATCAGGTGGTAGCTTATTTGCTGCACTTTAGTAGTTTTGATGGAAGAGGCAAACAAGGTGATGGAGTAGGGTGTGCTGGTTTTGGGAAGGTTCCAGCGTAACGGCAGTTAACTACCGTTGAAAAGGCTGAATAATAGTTAGCTGTCGTTGGAGTTATATGTGTAATTTCTAGGTGTTTTTTTTTTACTCCCCCCGTCCCAGAGTTATTGTTTCTTTAACATATTTTCTTTTTCTCAAAATAATGGTCAATTTACAATACCAATGCAACATTTATTATTATTTTTTCACTATTATAATTTTATTGAATTTTATCCAATTTAACTACTCGACTAACTACACAATTAATCATTTTCTTAAGGGTTTTTCTAACCTAAGGGGTAATAATGCACCCACTTTTATATAGGTGTCTCCAAATCTTATTAATGACCAAGTGCTTTTGAAAATTGATTTTTTTTCCTTCCCTCCTCTATTAATATTTTCCACTTTTTTATTCTTCTTCCTTTTTGTCACATTTTTTTCCTTCTCTCCTCTGTTAACATTTTCCACTTTTTATTTTTTCCTTCTCCTCTGTTACACACTTACGAGTCCTTTTCTTTGAAACACAATTTTTTTTTCTCACAAAAAACTCACTCCCATAACACATGCTCCATGCAAAAACATCAATATTTCAATGTAAAAATTGCTTAAGAGCCTCCTTATGCTATGATGTTCAAAACTACGGTGTTCCAATGACAACGTTCAAAATGACGGTGTTTAAAATTATGGCGTTCAAATGTGGATAGCAATATAACCAAATTCAAAACAACGGTGTTCAAAATGACAGTGTTCAAATTGACAATAGAACCAAAACTCAAAATGACGACGTTCAAAATGACGGTGTTCAAAACTACAGTGTTCAAATTGATAGCAATATAACCAAATTCAAAATAACGGTGTTCAAAATGACGGTGTTTAAATTGACAATAGAACCAAAACTCAAAATGATGGCGTTCAAAATGTGTTCAAAACCACGGTGTTCAAATTGATAACAATACAACCAAATTCTAAATAACAGTGTTCAAAATGACGGTGTTCATATTGACAATAGAACCAAGACTCAAAATGTCGGCATTCAAGATGACGGTGTTCAAAATGTATTAACAAATGTATTGACATGAAAGAACAACGGATAACAAATGTATTAACATGAAAAAACAAATAAGAATTGACTTATGGGTTGTTCTTTTTCGTTTCCCATAATAATTGTATGAACTTGTAAGAACAATTGAAGAACAAAAGGTGAAATAACATTTGAAGAACAAAACGTGAAATAACAATTGAAATAAAAAACAAGAACAATGAAGGAAAAAAAAACGTGAAATAAAAAAAATGATTAAATAATTAACTCACTCAGGTACAACAATTAAAAGACTTGGTCATTAATAGAGGAGAGAAGGAAAAAAAAATCAATTTTCAAAAACACTTGATCATTAATAAGACGTGGAGAAACCTATAAAAGTGGGTGCATTAATTACCCCTCATCCTGTGTAATTTTGCACAGGTAGAAAAATTCTTTTCTTAATAATCGTGCACAAACTTTAAATGACTAATATTGTGAGACGGAATGAGTATCAAATTTTGAAGTGGATTTCATTATATTCATGTTAGGCAAGGTATTTAGAACCGAACCATTTATTAAACCGTGTGTTTATAGGTTCGAGGTTTAAACCAGTGTGTTTATGGCGTCGAATCAGTTGAACTGGTCGGTTTGGTCCGATTTTATTTACTTGATATAGGTGAGACTTCAGTGACTTTGTGTTGAGTGACTTTAGTGACTTTAGTGTATTTTAGAGGGAAGAGAGTGATGATGGAATGATTAAAATAAATTATTTTGATGAGAGAGAATTATTGATTAGGAGAGAGATAGAGCCAAAGGCACCGAAAGACACCGAAGCCAAAGGCACCCAAGTGCTACCCACTTGATATTAGGGTAACCCAAGTCAAACTAACAAAATCTCCCTAGGTTACACGTGTTAACTTGGACGACACTTCATTACACCAAAAACGGCTAACGAAGGCGGCCGTTAGATCCCACAAGCCATTCCACGTCGCCAAACATAATAGGCCCAAATTTCGGTAGGTCCCACCCATTTATCCATCTCATTTCTCGTCCCTTCCAAAAGCTCCTGATTCATGACGCCAATTTTCCTTTTTATTATCACACTTCATTTTTAATTTATTTACATTTTTTTAGACACTTTCTTTTTCTTTTTCTTTTACTAGACTAAACTCATCGCCTCTTCGCTCTCTTCATTCTTTTCCCATATATAAAGTCGAAATCTCAACCACGAACACTTCATTCCCGCACTCTCTCACTTTTCTCTCTTTACCTTTCGTTCCTAAACCAAACCCTAACACTCTTCTCTCTCCAATCTCCTTCACTACACTTATCACTGTTCTTCATCAATCTCAGATCTGTTCTTAATTACTCGATTCATGTCTCTTTAAGGTCGTCTTTCAATTTTCTTTCATTCTTACCGATTCAACGTGTTTTGATTTGAGTTTTTCCATTTATTTTTTTTATATGATTTTGAATTAATTCTGGTTATTTCTTGATATTCTTGAAAATGATTGAATTAAACGGTTATTCGGTTATTTCCGATTCAAAAGTTTATATCAGATTGAATTATTGTCTGTTTTAATTTCTTTTTTTTTTCTTTCTGATTTTTTTGTGGTCTGTTGTTGATAATTGATTAAAAACCGTTTCTAATTATGGATTTTATCTTCAGGCGTTGATTGAATACGAATCTGGAGTGAATTTCAGTGAATTCGTGTTTGGCATTGATTTATTCGTGCATGCTGTGCGGTAGTTTTGATTTTCTGTTAGTTATTAGGAGATTTGAATTTGAATTCTCAGAGGCTCTGTTATTTGGTTTTGATGGGAGAAGAAGCGGTTTGTGTGCAAGAATTGGTTGATGGGAAGACGGAAAATACCGAGGAATCAAGGTTGGAATTGAAACGTGATTATAACCAGTGTGTTGCTGATACTGAAGCAAATGTTCTGCCGAATAAAAAACAAGTTAAAGAAGTTTCAAACGAAGAATTGCGTTCGGAAGTTACAAATCCAAATGTTTCTGCAACAGAACATGCACAAACCTTTCATGATATCAGTAGCCAACCGACAGAATCTGAGAATGTTAGCCATGCAGAGTGTGGGGAACTAACGTCTACTGGTTTGGAGAATTCTAGTTCTCATGATACCGTGAGTGATGAAGCTGGTGTTCGGAATAATGATAATGATAATATTAATAATTTGTGTCAGAATGATAAAGGTACGAGTAGTAACGATGCAGTGTCCCGTGTTGTGATGGAAATCCCAAAGCATGCTAGTTCAACTGGTATTCGGAAGATTACTTTTAAGTTCAGTAAAAAGAAGGAGGTTTATGATGATTACCAAACACCTACTGGCTATACCGATGGCAGTGGCAGTGACTATGGATATGGCTATGGGAATGGCAGTGGATATGGCTATGGATATGGTTATCACGGGGATGATGAATATTTGGCAAATGATGATTATAATAGTGGGTTGGTAGAGAGTTCGTATGGCAGGGGATATGTTCCTTATGAAGATTCGGAGTTATATTCTGGCAATATGGAATTGAAAATGTCAAAGAAAGTAGTTCCAAACGCCTTCCCCAATAATGTGAAAAAACTATTATCAACCGGTATCCTTGATGGAGCTGCAGTGAAATATATTTACAACCCTGGAAAGGTAAAGAGCGGATTATCATAGTCTGTTTTTTTATACACTTCTACTGTGTTTCTTCTTATATTTTTAAATTGTTGTTAGGCTGAGCTCGATGGGATTATTGGTGATGGTGGATATCTGTGTGGCTGTTCAATGTGCAGTTACTCTAGAGTAAGACATTTGATTTATTTATCGCTATTATTGGACATTTGATTTATTTATCGCTATTATTAGCTAATTTCAATGTTTTCTCAGGTGCTCAGTGCCTATGAGTTTGAGCAGCATGCTGGTGCTAAGACTAGACATCCAAATAATCACATATTCCTAGAAAATGGAAAACCAATTTATAGCATTATACATGAAATAAAAACTGCCACAAACAGCACGCCAGACGAGGTTATAAAGAATGTGGCCGGTTCATCTATCAACGAGGGATCCTTCCAGGTTTGGAAAGGTGACAATTATTTCTCTGGTTTATAATTGCATTGTGGAGCCTATATGTTTTAGGTTCATGTTGGTCAAATCAAATAATGGCATGTGTGCTGGGAAAATGTGCTAATTTTTGTGGGTTTAAATTCTTTGCTGGCAAGTTATTGGTAGTCTTGAAAAGCTATATAACATTTTACAGTAGTCTTGATTTGAAACTGATGTTCAACTATCTAATATTAAATCAAAACCAGTTATTGTATTATGTAACATAATATCTAAGTGTGTCCTTCCTAGTACACTTTTATGGAATAAGCCTTGTAAATGTAAGGTAAAAAAACTACCTGCAATAATAATAATAAATCCATAGTGGGTCTGATCCTTCCTTGGACCTTGTTATAGTGGGAGTTTTATAGTACCAGATTGTTCTCCTCTCTTATCTAGGGTTGTGCTTTTCTTCAACATACTGCCATATATTTCTCTACCCAAGCCATCTTTATCTTGTTGATGTCCACAGATTCCATCTTCTGTATAATCTACTCTTGCCTTTTGACTTGAGTTTCTAACTTCACTTTATTTGATGATAGAGATGTATTGGTTAGCCATCTACTTCAATATTATGAGTAGTTTGTTAAAGTAATTATATGTTTAGGTTTTTTTTCTCCAAAAGTTTAAACAAGCATTCTAAAAGCACTTAAAAGTGGTTGAGCTTTGTCAAAATATAAGTGATTTTTATTTTTTAAAAAAGCTTAAATAAACACACTCACAATCATGATAGTCGTTTGGTCTATCATCTAGGAGAGTATTATTGCCAATCACCAAATATTCCAAAAGCTTAAGTTGCTAGGTGAAAGCTTATGAATGATTTTATATCTAACAATTATCATTGCACAGCATCCACGAATGGGAAGGAATAGAAATATAAAACATAGAGTAACTTGTGCATGTTGTTTGCCGCAACTTGCATTGGTATACATATTAGTCTTATGGATGCAGACTACATATCAAATAGTAAGAGGTGTTTCTTTTGCTTTGCTTTTGGACCTGGATTTGTCTTATATATGTTTATATTTTTTCCATGGATTCTGCAGAAAGTCTCCTACAAAGCAACAAGAAGGTTCCAACTCAAAAAAAATACAGCACAAAGTATACTGGCATGCCTCATACATACCACAGGTAAACCAAAAATAAACCTAAAAATAATATCTTTTAATGGTTATGCTGTACCTTAAACTGAATGATGTTTGACGTACCACCCAAATTCAGTTTGGACCCAATTATCGCATGTTCAGTTTGGCCTCAGTTATTACTCTCTCCGTCTCTTATTAATTTTTGTTTAAGGTTATGCACACTTCTTAAGAAAATCATTTAATAAAATGACATTCAGCGAAGTACCCTTATTACCAAAGTAGTTAGTGGCATCGTTGGGTGGATTGAGATACACGATAAATAATAGTATTACTGAAAAAAGGTAATTAATGTTTCATTGATATTTTAAAGCGACAAATAATATGAGACACATTCTAAATGCAAAACTTATTATGAGACAGAAGAAGTATTGACTAGCTATGAATTAGTTGTAACTCATACCAACTGCCCGTTATAAATCATATCAATGATGATTTCATCTATCTTGCCGATGAGCCAAGTCATGCTGCAATAAAATTTTCCCTGGCTATGGTGCACAGTGCACACCAACCTAAATTTCGATCTTGTTTTCATTTTTTAGAAATTTATTTAGGTCTCCTAAATTTTCTTGTGGTTTAAAGCTTCCATATTTTGTTTTTTAGCGGAATTCAAGAAGTCTTAGTTCTTGTTTCCGGGAAATTTCCATTAACGATCAGTCAAATATCATCTGTTTTAGTTTTAGTTCTCGTACACCTCCATCATTTGCCTTTGCAGTCATGTTTTGTGAAGCGCATATTGAATTTCAAGCGTTTGTTTGTAAATTCTAACAACCAACAAGCTTAATGCTTAGTGAGCTTTAGCTTGGTGGGGGCAGTAGAATAGATGAAAAATATCTCATAATACTTGGCTGTATCTTAGAGAATGATGTGTTAAGAGTACCACATTGGATTGGATTTGATATGGCATCAACAAAAGTTTATAATGAGTGAAGTCCTCACCTTGCAAACCTGTTGTAAGGGTTGAGTTAGGCCCAACCCAAATTCTAAGACGGTATCATAGTCTATCCAAGATCCGTCGGGCCACCTTCTATCCACTCACGTCACACTCCATATGTCCAATCCTAGTTGTGAGGGGCTTGTGTTAAGAGTTCCATATTGGACGATATTTTACCTGAATATAAGTTTATAAGTAAGGGCAGTCCTTACCTTACAAACCTCTTTTGTGAGGGTTGAACTTGGCCAAGCCTTAATTTTCTAAGAATTAAGAGTATCTTGAACTTTGTCTTAGGACTGTTTCTTTTTTGTTATATTTCATGATTTGTTTTTATATTAAACTTGGGTTAAAATTTTAGTAATTGTTATAATTATTTTCCTTATTTAATTAGGATCAGGAGTCTAGGATTAATATAAATAAGGGTTAGTGACGAGTGCTTGTTCTTTTTGTATAAACCCATAGTCTCCGTAACTTCTTTCTCATATCTTCTTCTTTATTAAAAATCCTATAACTTCAGTGTGTAAATTAACTAATTCATTTGGATATCGGCAACCTTCTTAGAATTAAGGCTTGGCCTAGTTCAACCCTTACAAAACCGGCTTGTGGATAAGACTAATTATTTCACCACAGCATTTCTGAAAACTTAGATTCAGTCTTATTCTGTCAAATGTTATATTTTCAAAACTATTCTCTTATGCTAACAGCTGACTAAAATAAAAAAGAGATGACAAGACCTCTTACCTATTTTATTTTGATGTTCCAGTCAATCTATAGAAAGTGCGAGCTCCTTCTCGTCTTCGCGTGTGCGAAATCATTTTGAGCAGCAAATGTATGTGAACCAGACAGCTGATGAGTGGAAACGTGTCGTAAAGAAGTGTGTTCTCCCTCTTGGTTTATTTACTAGTACTTGATACTTGATTTTTGAGCATGTTCTTGGGCAGTCTGCATATGTAGAAGGTTATCTGTTCAATTAAATTGTAGACCTTTCCTTCTTGTATATTCACAACATACCTTTTTCTGCAGACCAAGCACCTACACTTACTACTCAGGTATACCGCAGAAGAGAAGTGCTGATGGTTGCACTAAGAAAAGGTACTTTTTGTTTTGTTGTGTTTTTTCTAGTTGAAGATTCTTGTGCTGCTTTTCTATGTCTCTCTAGCATCTCCATGTGAATAGAGTTTTCTTAGCTAATGCAGCTTAAAATTTGAATTGCATTTTGCTTTTTCAGGGACAACGATTTGCACAGGTTACTTTTTATGCCTAATGGCCTACCTGATGGTGCCGAGTTGGCTTACTATGTCAAAGGACAGGTGTCTTCACATTTTCTCTTAATATTGTGTTTTTGGATTGATTTGCACATGATTTTAATTTTTTCAAATATGTGACTTGATTGATGTGCTTTTCAGAAATTACTTGGAGGTTACAAACAAGGAAATGGTATAGTCTGTGGTTGTTGTGATATAGAGGTATGGTCATATACCTATTGGCACTGACTACATTTTTATACATGTGAAGTGCTAAGATAAGCTTTATAACTTTTTGTTCATGGGTAAACAGATAAGCCCTTCGCAGTTTGAAGCCCATGCTGGAATGGCGGCTAGACGTCAACCGTGAGTAGTTTGTTAAATAACTAAATTGACTTTTCTATTTTTCTTCATCTCAAATTAATTTTAATCCATTTTGCAGTTACCGCCACATATATGCTTCCAATGGATTGACACTTCATGATATAGCTCTCTCTTTAGCAAATGGTCAAAACCTTACTACGGGAGATAGTGATGATATGTGTGCAGTATGTGGAGACGGAGGAGATTTGATTCTTTGCAATGGATGTCCTAGGGCTTTTCATGCAGGTGAACAAATGACCTATATTTTTTAAAAATTGTTTATTTGCTAATATTGTTTTTATATTAATCTTTTGTTATCAATTTATCTTACTATTTATTAAAAAAAGATATCATAATATCAAGTTATTATAAAATATTCTCTCATATTCCAACAATATCAGTTTCTCAAGTTTTCTTTATGCTGCTTAAAAAAAAAGTCCTCTGTTATCCAGTGCAGTATTAGACAGTGACAGATGAAGTTTGTTGCATACCTGGTTTCTTACTACCTTATTTTGTTAATACCGGCAACAAGATATTATAATATTATGGGATTTTCTATTTCAATTGCAGCCTGCTTGGGTTTACACAGTGTACCAGAGAGTGGTTGGCATTGTCTAAATTGTGAAGATAATACTGGTGATGAAAGAGGTGCAAGGCCAATTATGATACGGTTGACACGGGTTGATAAAGAACCAGAATACGAAGTGGGTGGATGCGTTGTTTGCAGGTAGGTGATATGATTGTTTGTTTATCTTAAGATATATCAAAGCAATCACATTCTGGCAACTTTATGGAAAGGATGTGTAATTTTACTTTCATTTTAGATTATGGTAATGGATTATTATGTGTCATGAGATCAAGGGTTCAGTAAAATATAATGCTAAGAGTTCAATGCAATGTGTGCCATTGAATTTCAAATGATATTTGCATTTATTTTATTTATTTTTTCTGCTAAAGATAGTTCAGTTTGGATACTTGCATATTAATTATTTGTCATATTATTCCACCAATATATTTTTTTGGGAACTGTGAGGGAACTTTAATCTGTTATAACTGTAACTGTTTCCAGTCAGCATTAAGCTTTATTTTTATACATATTGATGTGTTAATTTTGTTGATTGATCAACAGGGCAAATGATTTCAGTGTAGATAAATTTGATGACCGAACAGTAATAATTTGTGATCAGGTATAATTACCCGATGAAAATTGTATTTAACTATCTCTTTCTGTTGTCTAACTGTTAAGTGTATTTTTGTTATTGTCCAGTGTGAGAAGGAGTATCATGTTGGTTGCTTGCGGGACATTGGGCTATGTGAGTTGGAAGTAAGCACCAAGTCTTGTAGAAAATATCCGTGTGATACTTGTGTTTTCTTTTCATTTTTTTTCATCACATGTTATTTTTACTACAGGAGCTTCCCAAGGATAAGTGGTTTTGTTGCGACGACTGCAATCGAATATATGTGGCTCTGCAGAACTCAGTTTCTGCTGGAGCAGATACCATACCATCTTCCTTGTCGGAACTAATAATCAGGAAGCATGAGGACAGGGGATTATGTACGTATGGAGACATGAATGATATCCAATGGAGAATTTTAAGTGGAAAAAGTCGTTATGCAGAGCATTTACCGTTACTTTCACGAGCTGCTGCAATTTTTCGAGTGAGTGTTTATGGCTTCTGTGTTAGTTGTGACCTTGAATTTTTGCTGTATATGGTTGATATTTTTAATATTTGTGTGTCAAAAAATCTGGTTTTCATGGGTTTTCCTTACACGAGACACTCTGTCCCTTATTATAAAACCCACTTTTGAGATTTCTTTTTCCCTTGATATAAGATTCTTTACAAAATTTCACATTCATTAATATTTTCTGTACAAAAGTACCCCTATAAAGTGACTTTTCTACATACCCTTTCACACCTAGGGTTATAGGCCTGGAGCATGCACAATGTTGGTGGCCCAACAATGGATTTAGGAGAGACTCTGATACCATCTTATAATTGAACTTGGGATCTAACTTATGACAAGATCATTTTGCAAAATGAGGAGTGTTCAAATTTAATAAACACTACTTAAGCTATATTTCTAGGTGTTGTAGAATTGAACACACACACAAAATGAGGGCTGTTCAAACCTAACAAACACTACTTAAGCTATATTTCTAGGCGATTTAGATTGAACACACCCCTTTACACCCAATGAAGGTAGCCCAAAGACTGCAGTTAACGCGGCTTTGCCAAAGCAACTATTGATGTTTCCTTTAATTGGGTTTACTGGGATGGGGGATTCTCTTGCTCATTTAGGTTGTAGACTAGTTTTTGATAGAAACTTTTAACTGTTGTGAAATGCTTACATTTTGAAAATGCCTCTAGTATTCTATATTTATTTTTTAACTGCATTTTGTTCATGCTCTGGTAATGTTTCGACAGGAGTGCTTTGATCCCATCGTTGCAATATCTGGTCGTGACCTGATTCCTGTTATGGTATATGGGTAAGCAACTACAATTTATTTTAATGTTGGTTGATAGTGGTATCCTCTCCATACAACCTTCTTTTCTCGTGCTTTCAGTTTCCCAGTGGTTAGTTATTGTACACATGAATTATTAACAGTCTTAAATTACTAACTGTAGATTATAGACTACCAATGCCATATGTTGAAGCTAAACCTGAATTGTGATAAATATGCATATTTCCTCTTTTACTCTCTCATCCCCTCTCCTCTACCATAATCAATGGTCAATGGAAAACCTAGTTGATAGGCTGTCTGACATTGTGTAAGAGCATGTTTTAGGGTGATTTAATTTCCACTTCTATCTATCGTTCACAGGAATTTTTTCTTTTAGCATGAGTTTATTTATTTTTTATTACGAGTCTTGGCAGAGTCTTTTTGGTAGACGAGTCACATGATGATGCATGTGTCAACAATGGGTTTTAAATGATTTTTTTCAAGAATGTTGCTAACTAGTGCCATAGCCCATAAGGACACTAGTTAAGGAATCAATGCACGGGAAACTATTGAAAATCACGAGATTAAATGTTTAAGGAATTTTAAAGCTCAATTAAATGTATTTGTGGTCTCTTTATTCCATGTTTTCTGATAATATAGTGTATTTTGAATTTTGTGCAGGCGTAATATTTCTGGCCAAGAATTCGGGGGAATGTATTGCATCGTTTTAATTGTGAAGTATGTGGCGTTCTCTGCTTTCTTGTTTTCCCGATAGTTCTTAATTTTGGTCAAACTGACTTCGTATGTATCATACTTTACAGTTCTATTGTAGTATCTGCCGGGCTTCTTAGGATTTTTGGCCGCAATATTGCTGAGCTTCCCCTGGTTGCTACAAGTAGAGAGCATCAAGGAAAAGTAAGCAATTTATTGTGATTTACGAAGTACTCTTATTGAAGAAGTGGACTAATAGATGCATTCTAATAACTTTCTTTTTTACATCTTCCAAAGATGATATATTTTACCAACGATAAGCTCTATTAACATGCGATTTTCCCTTTCAGGGTTATTTTCAAGCGCTGTTCTCTTGCATAGAGAGGTTGTTGTCTTCTCTAAATGTAGAAAAGCTGGTGCTCCCTGCTGCAGGGGATGCAGAGTCCATTTGGACTAAGAAATTAGGCTTTCACAAGATGAGTGAAGATCAGGTAAAGTTCATCTTCTACATTTACTGGTTAACTTAAACATGACCTTTATATATT
>Ga0315913_1008012_pt1 | contig 12567 bp, 14 predicted proteins | sample MpolsnodulesMG_FD_207736 | JGI IMG/M metagenome (GOLD analysis project Ga0315913, IMG submission 207736) | Medicago polymorpha root nodule microbial communities from Los Angeles, California, United States - small nodules | ecosystem: Host-associated > Plants > Roots > Nodule | place: USA... | reverse complement strand
GTATAATGGCACAATCTCTCTTGATTTTAGGTATCATAATAATGTTGCCATATGATATTGGCATGGCACTCTCTCTTGCTTTTACCGCACTCAGTCATAAAATAAAGTGCCACTTTTGCAGCTCACTCCATAGCAATTAAGGAGATTATATATCAGAAATTAAAAATAAAAATAAAAAGGAGAAATTTTAATATGTACTCCCTCAATCCAAAAGTATAAATTGTTTTAGAAAAAAAATTTCTCATGAATTATAAGTGGCATTATAATAGCCATGAAACACTAATGTAATCCCTCATTTCAATTCTTTAATTTATCTTTAACATTTGTTAAGAACAACTTTCTAAAACCACTCATAATATATCTTTCCCATACAAAATTAATTACAATTTTTAATATATGAAATGCTCAAAACATCATAGGAATTAGTCACTTTAATCCCTAAATGAGAAATGAGTTGTCACTTTAATCCATGAGTGCAGAGAAATTGCAAAACAGTCCCTGAATGTAGACTCTGTTGGTCAATTTTAGGGACTAAACTGACTAACTGAGTTTACTTTTAGAGACTAAATTGACTAATAAAGTCTGCATTTAGTGACTAAATTGAATAACAAAGTCTATATTCATGGACTATTTTGCAATTTATCTGCATTCAAGAACTAAAGTGACGACTCCTTTTCTATTCAGAGATTAAAGTGACTAATCTCCCATAACATATGTCATCTTTTGAGATTATTGCTAGACATCAATATCCTTTTCATTTTTATGATTGAAGTAGCAACTTAATTGCTTCTAATTTAATTAAAACAATATAAAATAAACATGTAACTCGACAAACATCAATCAAGATACCGTTGTTGCTATAAACATAAAAAAGGCTTAATAACAGTTTTCGCCGCTTAACTTTCACGAAGTTGCGATTTTGGTTTCTTAAGAAAAAAACTAAAAAAACTGCCCCTAAGTTTTGCAATTGTAACAGTTTTGGCCCCCCAAGACCAATTTTTGGTTTTAAAAAAATAACACGTGACACCTCACTTAGAATTCCACGTCAGTGTAGACCGAATCAAAATTGCCCTTAGGGATCAAAACTGTCACAAATGCAAAACTTAGGGGGTGATTTTGTAGTTTTTTTTTATGGGACTAAAATTACAACTTTGAGAAAGTTAAGGGACTAAAACTTCTATTAAACCAAAAAAAAAAAAGGTATGTTTTTATTTTATCGTTGCTCGTGGATGAAATTTCTCATAAACATAGGACAAGATACAAATGTCCATACTTGACTTAGCAAGCATCCCAATGCTGCTTTGAACTAGTAACTTGTAACACCAGATGCAACTCACATCTGTTTCAAAAGTACAATAAATCCAACGATCAATATTCCATCAATATTGCATGCACTGCAACATGTACAACACTTTTCAGTTTTCACATTCTTTCTTTAAAATAATCATTATTAATTATTTTATTATTATTTTTATGTTCTGTCTTTATTTTCTGACTTGTCCACTTCTCTACAAACTTTTGTCACTTCCTCCACCATCACTTCCTCAAACCAAACACAAACACTGAACAACATTAAAGAACCACTTTAGTTTAAACAAAAAAATTGTAGTTTGAATCCTTAAAAAACCAAGTACTAAAAATGGAGTGTTCACTGTTTATGTTTATGTTTCTTAGTTTTTCTGTAATGTTTTTGGTTTTAAACTCAAAAAGTGTACTTGGAAATGCTGAACTAAAAGCACTTTTGGATTTAAAGTCAAGTTTGGATCCAGAAGGACATTTTTTGTCTTCATGGAAAATTCATGGCAACCCTTGTGATGAATCTTTTGAAGGTGTAGCTTGTAATGAAAAGGGTCAAGTAGCAAATGTTTCATTGCAAGGAAAAGGACTTTCTGGTAAATTATCACCAGCCATTGGTGATTTGAAGCATTTGACAGGGTTGTACTTGCATTACAACTCTTTGTATGGTGATATACCTAAGGAAATTGCTAACTTGACTATGCTTAGTGATTTGTACTTGAATGTTAATCATTTGTCTGGTGAAATACCTTCTGAGATTGGTAAAATGGAGAATCTTCAAGGTATGCTAGTTATGTTTTTGGTGTAAAGTTTGGATTTTTATGTATTTTTGCATATGGGTTTTGCTTGAAGATTTTAAAGTTTTTTTTTTTAATTTGTTGTGTATTTGTGGTGTCAATGAAAGATTTGATCTTTGTTTTGTACTATTCAGTTTCATTTTCATGTGATTGACTTTCTTCTATTAAACAAAAATATAATTTTTAAATAGGTTTTTATGAGATGAGAAAGGAAAGGAGATTATTGCATACAATACTTTTTGCATCTATGGTTATGAACATTTTAAGAGAAATCTGCTTTTAAGGATACTTTACACAATTAAAAATCCAATTTTGGACTACTTAATGTCTTGTGTTTTAATTGCAAAAGGTAGGTATGAACAAATTAATTAAAAGGGTAACTATACTTTTAGGTTTTAATAATTTGTTGTTCCTTTTTTCTAAACTCTATTTAAGTAGTTAATAGTTTTTTCTTGAAATGATTTACATTTTTTTTCTCGGATAAATGAACATTTTCTTAACTTTATTTCACAAAAAACCTGATTTTATCACCATAACTTATAATTTTTTTTTGTTTGTTGAAGAAATCACTTATAAATTGATGTAATGATGTTAACCTTGTCTTTATTTTTGTTCATTAAAATTAAAGTTGCAACTTAATTTTTTGCCATACTGATTATTTTTTTTAGACTGTTGATTCAAATTTGGGAGTGTACTAATTTTGAATCTGTACTTGTTTTTGTAGTTTTGCAGCTATGTTGTAACCAGTTAACAGGAAGCATACCTACTCAGCTTGGTGATCTGAAAAAGCTTAGTGTTCTTGCTCTACAGTCAAACAAGTTAGCTGGAGCTATACCAGCTAGTTTAGGTGACTTAGGAATGTTGATGAGGCTAGATTTGAGCTCTAACAATCTTTTTGGTTCAATTCCAACTAAACTAGCTGATGCTCCTTTTCTTCAAGTTTTGGATGTTCGCAACAATACCCTTTCTGGGAATGTACCTCCTGGTAATCAAGTTGCTCCTTTTCGATTTTATTTTATTTCTTCGTTAATTTTTTGGCGAAATTTCTTTTGTGATCCTTTAAGTTATTTCATGAGTAAACAATCATTTTGATCCGTTAATGTGTGAGACGCTGTTACACTTGTCTGTGGATGTACCAATTTTACAAAAACATCCTCAAGTGTGTCGTTGTTTTGCAATTTTTTTATTTATGGACCGAATTGTCTAACATAAAGATAAGATACATTCGCGGTCCAAACTAACCAACAGACGACATATTTGAGGACAAAACTGACTAACGAAAGACACAATCAAAGACATCCTCAAGTGTAAGACATCCTTCGTTAATTTTTTGGCGAAATTTTAATGAGTAAACAATCATTTTGATCCGTAAATGTGTGAGACTCTGTTACACTGGTCTGCGGATGTACCGATATTACAAAAACTTCCTCAAGTGTGTCTTTTGTTTAGAAATTTTATTTAAGGACCGAATTGTCTAACATAAGATAAGATTATTTCGAGGACGTAACTAACTAACGGACCATATATTTGAGGACAAAATTGACTAACGAAAGACACAATCAAAGACTAAGGTGAATCACACATTTAAGGATCATAATGACTATGTACTTATTGTAGTAATTAGTCCTTTAACTCTCATAATGACTATGTACACATTTAAAGATCATAATGACTATGTACTTAATGTTTAATTGTAGTAATCGGTCCTTTAACTCTCATAATGTTAACTCTGTTGACTTTTTTGATCACTTAATGTTTTAGTTCATCAGAAATGATAATCTAAAATAAGTTTATTTGGTTTACTTGTTTCATTGAAGGTTTGAAGAGGCTAGATGATAAATTTGTGTACGAATACAATTTGGGATTATGTGGAGTTGGATTTTCATCTTTGAAAGCCTGCAATGCTTCAGATCATGTCAATCCAAACAGACCTGAACCTTATGGAGCAGGAGTTGGTGCTATGTCAAAGGAAATCCCGGAAACTGCAGATATAAAGTTGCCTTGCAATACAACTCGGTGTCAAAACTCGTCAAAATCCAAAAAAACAGCATCTTTTACTGTCGGTATAGTTCTGGCGACGATTGCAGTTTCAGCAATAGGCATTATGTCCTTTACAATGTATCGTCGGCGTAAGCAAAAGCTTGGAAGTGCGTTTGATATCACTGAAAGCCGTCTAAGTACCGACCAAACCAAGGGAATATACAGGAAAAATGGATCTCCATTGGTTAGCCTTGAATATGCTAATGGATGGGACCCTTTGGCTGATAGTAGGAATTTCAATGGAGATAAGCAAGATATGTTTCAGAGTTTCAGGTTCAACTTGGAAGAAGTGGAATCAGCGACTCAGTATTTCTCGGAATTGAATTTGTTGGGTAAGAGTAACTTTAGTGCAACATATAAAGGAGTTTTAAGAGATGGATCTATCGTTGCTATCAAGAGCATAAGTAAAACTAGTTGCAAATCAGATGAAGGTGAATTTCTCAAAGGGTTGAACATTTTGACATCACTGAGGAATGATAATTTGGTACGGTTGAGAGGATTTTGTTGTTCAAGGGGACGAGGTGAATGCTTTTTGGTTTACGATTTTGTTTCTAATGGGAATTTGTCTCAATACCTTGATGTGAAGGAAGGTGAAGGTGAAGTCCTTGAATGGTCAACTAGAGTTTCTATTGTAAAAGGAATTGCTAAAGGTATCTCTTTATATCCTCTCTTTTATTACCAAAACATCTATTTTTTATTTTTTCACCACTACGAATAGATGCTTCAAAGAGGCCAAGCCTTGGCACTACTGCCACAACGGTAAGGTTGTTGTTGCATCGTAACTTGGAGGCAATCATTCCACGCAGGTGGCAAGGCTGTATACATCCATTTGGATTTGCTGCAATCACAGAATCACGCATTCATGCAGCTAGCACCGTTGGAACGAGATCAGACGGTGTAGAAAGCAAGCCGATTTTGATTTTTTAAATTCTGAAATACCGAGCTTGAAATCTGAACCGTCCAATCTTGATCCAATGGTGTGAACTGTGACTGGAATTCGTGACTCTATCAAATCCAAATCCAAATCCGTATTGAATATGTAGTTGGTTTCCCTTTCTTACTCTATATTCAACTATATATTCATATTCCTTTTAATAATGTTTTATGCATCTAGTTTAATTCATATTCCATTTGATGATGTGATCATTTTATTACTGAATAATATAATCGAAAGTGTATCAATAAGTACATTATGGTTTTCAATTCTGGTGTGTATACTGAACCTTGATGTGTGAATCAGGCATAGCATATTTGCATGCTTACAAAGCAAACAAACCAGCTCTTGTTCACCAAAACATCTCAGCCGAGAAAGTGCTCATCGATCAGCGACAGAATCCGGTGCTCTCGGATTCCGGCCTATACAAGCTTCTCACCAACGACATTGTCTTCTCTTCACTAAAGGGTAGTGCTGCAAAGGGTTACCTTGCTCCTGAATACACTACCACAGGCCGGTTCACCGATAAAAGTGATGTTTACGCTTTTGGGATCCTTCTTTTCCAGATACTCACCGGAAAGCATAAGATCACTAGCTCATTGCGCCTCGCAGCAGAATCCTTCAAGTTCCAAGAATTTATTGACCAGAACCTTCATGGAAGATTTTTCGAATACGAAGCGGCAAAACTAGCAAGAATGGCAATACTCTGTTCCCACGACTCTCCTTTCGAGAGGCCATCCATGGAAGCTATTGTTCAAGAACTTGGCAATTGTAGTAGTTGTCTTTGATTTGAATTTTAGTCTAAAATACTTTAACCATCACTAACGCACAAGTTTTATGTTCTTTTGCAACTTGCTGATCAAAACCTTTGTGATGATGGTGATGAGTTTCTAATGTATGAACATGATATTGTTCCATGTCCTTAACTGAAGGATTAGCTTTTGTGAATGTGTTGGATGGTAGTTAGGTTGTAGCTAAGGGAAGTGCCTTTTATTTGTTATTATATTCTCCGTAAGAGTTTCTTTTTGGAAAACTCGGTATCTGACCCAATGTCCAACTAATCCGATGGGTTCAATCTTATTGTCCAATTGTGTGGGCCCAAATTAAAGTCAATGTAGAACTTTGTATGGAATAATCCACCGAAATTGGCATCGAGAGAAATTAAACCCGGGACCTTAAGAAGATTAAACTTCAAGGTTTCAAACCAACAAACAGGTCAACCAAGTGGTTTATTATAAACCTTATTCCTAATCTCCCATTTGCAGTCAAGTATATAGGCCAAAAGTTAAATCAATCTCTATGCCATGTGTGTGTGTAATATGTTTTTAGTTGGAGAAATAAAAAAGGAAGAGTATTTGGAAGCAATGCATAAGCTTTACCTTTTGGTGTTTGATACTTCAATGGTGTGTTACATGGTTTGAAAAAGTATGGTTGTCTTTCCTGCATGAATTTACAAATGTTATTATTTTGTCTTATCCAAAGTGTGACTAAAATTTAAAATTCTAAATGAAGGTAACACAAATAATTGGAAATATATGTCAAAAGAAATTCATATAAGCATTAGTTTCAATTTTATCCCTTAAATTTGTGTCCAACTTTGGTCCTTATAAGTTATACCTATACTACCACTCTGAGGAAATGGTGGATAACTATTGGTTAACGGGTGAAGTTTATAGAAGGATGGGTAACAGAGGCAGGACTAGTTTCTGGCGAGACCCGTGGATGGGGAATACTCCTCTATGAACAATTATGCGTTGTTCGTGTGATGATTGGAGATGGGACTTTTCCTGGCGTACGAGGTTGTTTGTGTGGGCGGTAAATAATGTGCAATATAGTACTGAAATAATGTTTCTGGATTTTGCTTGATTCATTGATTGGGCCACTCTCGACTTCACTGAGAGTGGCCCAATCTCGCCTTTCGTATAAGAAGTCGATCTCTTCGCAAAGTAACTTCTCGTTTGTCTCTGGTTATGGCGGGAAAGCTGCCCGCCAGATTAATTGCTCTATTTCTACATGAATAACAGCTTCAGCTCAATTGCTCTCTTGAAAAAGTTATGTGTAGCAGATATTGCCCAAACAAATCATTTTTAGAAGCAAATCCCGGCTATAATCCGAGTTACGCGTGGAGAAGCATTTGTAATGCTAAGGATACTGTTGAGCAAGGTCGAAGATGGATCATTGGCAAGGGGGACAGAGTCAAGATTTGTAAATATAAGTGGGCAACGGGCCAGGGACAACTCCTCTCAAAACTCCCCTGCTCGGGGCCGTAGGATGATGCAAAAGTAGAAGATTTGATTGATACAGTTACACGACAATGGCATAGGAACACTATAGCCAGCTTCTTTAGCTCTTTCGAAGCAAATAAAATCCTTCGGGTCCGTTTCAGACTCTCAAAGACAAATTTGTCTGGGATTGTGAAAAAGATGGGTCTTAGTTAGTGAGATATGTTGTACTATCTTATCAGCCTTGCAAAGGATTTGGCCTCACTTGGCACCTCAACAAATCGTGATAGTCCCCTCTGGAAGGCAACCTGGGAAATTCCCTAACCAAGTAAAGTGAGAAATTATGTTTGGAGAATGGCTCGAAATATGCTCTCTACCAAATTAAACCTTACCAAGAAGGGTATTGCGCTCGATACTCTTTGCCCCCTATGTAATATGGAAGACGAATCTGCTGACCATGTTTTCCTCTCATATCGGAATCCACATGCCGACATAAGGAACTTTGACCGATTGGTTGTTGAATTGGTTGCAATGTAACGAAGTGCTAGGTTGTAAAGTATTTTGTACCACTCTTTGGGTTGTATGTCTTTCATTCAAGAGACTAATGCAGCAAACAAGAAGCTCTCAAATTGGAGAGGAGAAGTTGTCACAATTGATCAGGTGCACCCTCACCATGGTACTAGAATCATGGTGGATGCTGGTTCTTTCGAGGATGGCATAACCGGCTGGGGTCTAATAATCAAGGAATCCCAGGGTTCGATTATTTCCAAAGCTTGCAAATCGGAAGAAAACCGTTTTGATCCAGCGCTGACGGAAGCATTGGGAGTGAGATGGGGGATGCAAACAGCTTTGGAGCATAATCTCAGAGACATCTGTGTGTTTATAGATGCTAGTGTTGTTGCTGATTGTATTGCAGGTACAAGGGTGGACAACAATCCTAACGAAGATTTTGAGCAAAAAAGCAGATTTCAATAATGCTAGATATTGCCATCAATGTTTAGGTGAAAATACCTGATGTTAAGGTATCATGTACTAACTTGAAAGCTATACCTAAAATTAATCAAATCCAGGATGATAATATTCATGAAGCTACTGTTGCTTATGAGGATATTTCAATTGTTGCAGTCGCCCATATTGAAATGGAAAGCACTCCTAATGTTGAAGGTGATAGCATATAATTATGTTATTTTTTTGTTTTGTTTTGAAGAAACTAAATTACCACTCAAATTGGCACCGGGGAGAATCGAACATAAGACCTTGAGGAGGAGCACACTCTCAGGTCCTAAGTCAATACCACCATGCCAACCAAAATGAGTTAATAACTATGTTATCTAACAAAAGTACCAATTAAGATATGGTGTATATGCTTGAGACTCCATTAGAAGATGGCTTTGCTCATAATAAGAATCAGGTATGCTTCAAGTCTCCAACCCTAATGTGGAAAATAATCTTAAAATTCTTAAGAAGCTTTGGGGTGATATAGTGGAGGAAGATAAGTTTAGAGACTCTGTTGCTGATAATACAAAATATAAAGATGATTCTATTACTTTGGAGGATATTCCTTTAACCCTTTTACATCCATAAAATGGAAAAATCTAAATAAAGTTAAGCTAACTAGGAGAACAGTTAGTAATTACAACACCCTCTTTAGGAAGGGGTGGTCCTAAATCATTTTAATTGAGTTTTGAATTAGTTCCCTCTTATTTTTCTTTTATTTTAATTAAGTTAAATCATTTTAATTAAACTAATTTTGCATCAATTAAATTATAAGTTATGGAGCCTCAACAAATGATTATTAGAAGTTAGGGATGATAACATAGTTGAGATGTTTTACTTCTGTTTGATACTTGAGAGCTTCTAGCTTATCTAAAAAAATAGATATTTTTTTTTTTACTATTTTGATAACACAAATAATAACTTATCTACTGGTATAACTACTCAGATGCCTGGTAGAAAGACCGACTTGATTAAAAAAATATTGCAAAGAGACCAATAAAAATAAGTGAATAATTTGTTTAGACATTAATCAAACATATAATCCAAGCCTAGTGGTGCCACAATTGATCCCGCATTTCCTACGAACTTTTTAAAAAAAATAATTCGTAGGATTTGCTTAGGTTTTTGTTGTGGTTTTCATTTCTAAAAGTAATTTTTAGTGAATCACTAAACTTGCTGATGACCAATATCTACATGATAAACACTTTATTTTGGAGTTAGTATAAAAGATATATTATGACGCCACCTATCCTACAATGATTCACTAAACTTACGTTTCATTGAGCTTAGCTCAGCTGGTAAGGCCAAGTGAACTTCATCTTGTTCGCCAGGTAGGGTTCGGTCTGCAACTTCTGGTCCGTGGAGTTTGGAATGGGTGAATAGACAGAAACAATTTGTTGACGGGGTTCATGTGCTGTCTAAATCGAAGATGTCGGCAAATGATACTTCAAAAAGGGCGCCTAGAATTACTAAGAAGAAGGGTAGTGGATATTTGCGTCATGGTGCTCAAACTATAAAACGAATTGCAAGACTTTCAGAAAGGGACCGTAAAGCGGTTCTTCGTGCTTTGCGAAGGTCGACGAAGTCTGATGTCTTTAAGCCCAAGGGGAAGTCTAATGATGTTTCTTCTAACAATGAGTCTCAATCATCTGTCAATAATGATTGGATGAATTGGTTGGTGCTTCATGGTAATGAGAAAGCGGCGTCTGCTGATGTTTGTGGTATAGGAAAGGCTATTGGTCTGAAGTTTAATGGTGACAAAAACAATATGTTTGATGTTCTGTCAGGATTGGGCAGGAAAAAGATAGATGGTGGAGGGGACGGTGCTTAAGCCAAAGTTGTGTTTTGGTGGGGGGAAGGGGGGGTTTTGGTGTATTTGTTTTGTAAATGAAATTAATATCATGGAATGTTAGGGGCCTAGGGGTGATGTATTTGTTGATTTTTCTTATCAACCCTCAGTAGGAGTTTCTGGAGGTTTAATTACTTTATGGAATACTAAAGAGGTCGAGGTGTGGTCGACTATGTCTTTTGATCATGTTTTGGTGATTTTAGGCCGTTTTGTGCAGACTGGTGAGGATTTTCCTTTGTTTAATGTTTATGCACCATGTGATGCTAATAGGCAGCAAGTTCTCTGGAATAATTTATCTAACAGACTAGGTTTTTTGTCCGTTCAAAATGTATGTGTGTGTGGTGATTTCAACGTGGTTCGTTGTTCAGAGGAGCGTCCGAGTTGTGGAGCGAAAATTTTAATAATTTTGTTGATGGTAATTTGTTGGTGGACCTCCCTCTCCGGGGTCGCAAGAACACGTGGTTTCGGGGGGATGGGAAGTCTATGAGTCGCATTGATCGGTACTTATTATCTGAAGGGTGGTGTTTGACTTGGCCTAATTGCTTTCAATTGGCTACGTCACGGGGGTTGTCAGATCACTGTCCTTTGGCGCTTGCTATTGATGATGAAAATTGGGGTCCAAGACCATTGTGTATGCTCAAATGTTGGGAGACTCTTCCTGGTTACCATAACTTTGTTTGTGAGAAGTGGGAATCTTTTTAGTTAGAGGGTTGCGGTGGCTTTGTTTTGAAAGAAAAATTGAAGCTTTTAAAATTTGCCTTTAAAAGAATGGCATCAGTGTCATACTCAAAATTTACCTGCAAGAATCTCAACTCTGAAGGACACAATTGTGACTTTAGACATGAAAGGGGAAACAGATGAATTATGTGATGATGAGATTGAGGAGCTTCATGGTTTTTCAGAAGAATTGTTTTCTTTATCTAGAATTAATTCTAGTATCTGTTGGCAACAGTCGAGGACTCAATGGTTACGTGACGGGGATGCAAACTCTAAGTTCTTTCAGGGTATTATGTCTAGTAGGCGTCGTCGAAACTCAATTCCGTTCTTTCTTGTTAATGGTGTGTTGATTGAAGGGGTTCAAAATGTGCGATCTGTTGTGTTAGCCCACTTCTCGGATAACTTTCAGCCTCGCCATGTTCAACGACCCCGTATGGATGATATAAATTTTCGTACACTTTCTCATAGAGAAGGGGCTGTTCTAATAAAGCCGTTCTCTTTGGAGGAGGTGAAGGCGGCGGTGTGGGATGGTGAGAATTTTAAATGTCCGGGTCCTGATGGGGTCAATCTTGGTTTCATCAAGGACTTTTGGGATATTTTAAAGGATGATTTGATGCGATTCTTATCGGAGTTTCATAGGAATGGAAGGTTGGCAAAAGGTATCAATAGCACTTTCATTGCTCTTATTCCTAAGGTTGATAGTCCACAAAGCCTGAATGATTTTAGAGCAATTTCTCTGGTGGGCAGTATGTATAAAATTTTGGCAAAGGTGCTTGCGAATCGTCTTCGATCCATGATTGGTTCTGTTGTTTTGGAGTCACAATCGGCCTTCATTAAAGAGCGTCAAATTTTGGATGGTATTATGGTGGCTAATGAGATAGTGGATGAAGCGCATAGGTGTAAGAAGGATATGGATAAAAGCCTATGATTCAATCGATTGGGGCTACATAGATGAGGTAATGTTGAAAATGGGATTTCCAACTCTTTGGCGGAAATGGATAAAAGAGTGCATTGGTTCAGCAACCGCTTCAGTTTTGGTCAATGGGTCTCCAACTGACGAGTTCTCCTTGGGGAGGGGCCTAAGGCAGGGCGACCCTCTCTCACCCTTTTTGTTTCTTTTAGCAGCTGAGGGTTTCAACGTTTTGATGGAATCATTGGCGGTTAATAATTTATTTTCTGGCTATAAGGTGGGGAACAATGATATGACAGTGGTGTCTCATCTTCAGTTTGCAGATGACACTTTGATATTGGGTGAAAAATCATGGGCTAATATCCGGGTTATGTGTGCTATTCTTCTTCTTTTTGAATCACTGTCGGGTTTGAAGGTGAATTGTTCAAAGAGTCACTTAGTTGGTGTGAATGTCGCAAGGTCTTGGTTGTCAGAAACGGCTATGGTTTTAAATTGTAAAGTGGGATCCCTTCCTTTTGTGTATCTGGGTTTGCCTATTGGTGGAACACGTGTCACCTTTCTTTTTAGGAACCTCTTATTAACCGTTTTAAAACTAGACTGTCGGGTTGGAAGTCGAAACATTTGTCTATGGGTGGCCGGTTGGTTCTGCTTAAGTCTGGCCGGTTGGAAGTCGAAACATTTGTCTATTTGTGTATCTATTTATGCTCTTTCTTTTTTCAAGGCTCCGTCAGGTATCGTATCCTCTATTGAATCTATTTTAAATTGCTTTTTTTTTTTATTTGGGGGGGGGGGGGGGGTGTGGACCA
>Ga0315913_1008011_pt1 | contig 12568 bp, 8 predicted proteins | sample MpolsnodulesMG_FD_207736 | JGI IMG/M metagenome (GOLD analysis project Ga0315913, IMG submission 207736) | Medicago polymorpha root nodule microbial communities from Los Angeles, California, United States - small nodules | ecosystem: Host-associated > Plants > Roots > Nodule | place: USA... | reverse complement strand
AGTTGTCTTCATCCTTTTCATATTAAGATTCAATAATATGATGAACATTCAAACACTTTTCCAGAGCGCCACCGGTGCGTTTGGTGGTGTTTGGGTGGGCTGGTTTGGTTCGCTTCCCGGTGGTGGTTGGCAGTTTCCTCGGTGGTGGGTCGTTGGTTCATGTTCCTTCTTTCTAGTCGTCCAAGCTTCTGCGCGCTTTCCCAACCTCCCTCTCATCGTCGGTTTATCGTCGGCGACGTCCTTTAGGTATGTAAAGGGTCGTGCAGTTGTGGTGGGTCCATTATCTGGATGATTTGAGATTTTTCTCCTCTGCGAAGAAAGACGGTACATCGGTCCTGTGGGTGGTGCTGAGTAGGTGTTCGGGGCGATGCTTGTCGTGGTTGAGTTTGTGGCCTGTTTTGGTTTGTTTTTGTTCAACATGGTTCGATTTGCGTTGTTGTTCCACCTTTTCTTTGTCTTCGAATTTGACATTGGGATAATGGTGGGCCAAGTTTGGATAGGTTTAGGTGTCTATTCTGGTTGGTCGTGAGTTGAGGGGTGCCTTATTGATTTGTGTCGGGAGTCTGGTGGGCCGATCAATTATGATTCGAGATCAGGAGCTAGTTTGTTTTGACGCAAGTTCTTTTAGGCTTTTTTGGTGGCTCCTCCGATACATCGGAAGTTGAGTGGTGGGCGAATCTGATCGTTTGGCACAACAATTCATTGTCGGCTGCTTTTTTGATCTCCGTTGGTGGTGATGAAAAATTGACTTTTGTTGATTTTTCGCTGGGTGTTTTGGTGTATTTTTATTTTTATTTTGGTGTATTCCTTGGGATCTAATCTCCTATTTATATATAATATATTTTGCCATTCAAAAAAATGGAAAAATACAGTAAAGTATCAAACTAACAAATCAAAAACTCATTTGAGATTCATATTGACTTACGAGTGGCATGTTTAAGGATGCTTAAGTAATTTTCGCTAATTCAAGAACTTTAACAATAACGCAAGACACATTCAATGATTAAAATGACTGTTTACACAATAATTAACCTATTTTCAATTATAATTGTCACATCAAAATAAAATATAACTTAAGAAGTAAATACACCACACTACTAGAAAAAGCAAAATTAGTGACGGAAATTAGTGACGGAAAAAATGAAATTCCTCACAAATTCCTTGGTCGCAAAATTTAGTGACGGAATTAGAGAGGGATTTCACGTTTTCCCTCACTAATTTTTGTTTTTTTAGTAGTGCCATTAAATACAAAATATTTCTAAACGACATTTTTGAAATATCGTAAATTTAGAGGGGGAAATAACTAGTTATGCAGGGTAAACAATGAAATTATTTGATAAGTACTGACAACAATATTAAGGAAGTTTACATCCATCCATGTCGCATATATAAAAATAACTGATGCTAATTAAAAAAGTAAAAAAACCAACCAAAATATATATGATTAGGCAAATTCATAATAAGAATAAAGGTAAAATTAATAGCCATATATATGCTCTTCAACTGTGGATCCAACTATGAACCTCCAACCCAAGAATATGGAAAGAGGTTAACGCATTGAGAATGGTAGCATATTCTTTTGTTACAGTGTCTCCATCCTCCTCTTCATCCTTCTTAAAATAACCGTGACCCAATATCTAAACTTCATGCGCCACCGAACGATAGAAATGATACGTGATCATATATTAACATATGATCACATATCATTCTTATCGTGCGGCGCCAAAGCTTTCATAGTGGGTTACAAATATTTTGAGAAGGATAAAGAGGAGTATGGAGGCAGTGTAACAAAAAAATGTTGTCATTGTCAATGCCTTAACCTCTTTACTATTCCAGGGGTTGAAGGTTCAAAATAGGATACAGTGTGAAAATTTAGCATTGGATGGTATGTCACAGTCAAGGTATTTTTGTTTGAAAATTTAGCAATAATAAAAGCAAGGTAGTGAAAACTGGACCGACCAGTTCAACCGGGAACCGGACCCATGTCTGGTTCGATGGGTCACAGAACCGGGTCAACAACCAAAAAATTGGTCAAGAACCGAATAAACCGGGAAACTGCCGGTTTAGACGGTTTTCCATGTTCGATTGGAGTTTTAATTTTTTTTCGGAGAAATAAATTGAAACCGGCGATTTGTATTTCTTTTCAAACTGTAACCCTTTCAGACAAATTTTTTAAAATTTGTACAATTAACAATGAAGGCTTTTAATCTCATTTTGTTTCAATTGCTATTGTTATAAGATTCCAAACAGAACAATATATTGGTTGAATCAGAAAAACAAAATTAACAAAGATCATAAGAAGAAAGTTATGCAATTCATTATGAATCAGAATAAAGATCTGTATGGAAGGGCAAGCAAGTTATGCAATTCATTATGTATGTTGAAGTTTCCATGTTTGCACAAGTGAAGATGTAAGAGAAGAAAAAATAAAATTGGAGAGGGAGATAGTGAACACATGAGACAATGAGAGTGAGAGATGAAAAATGGATTGTGGCAAATTAGGGTTAGTGATGGGTTGGGCTTATAAAAGAAGCCAATGGCAAATGCCTTTATTTAAAAAATAATTATAACTATATATGTGAATTTATAATTTGACCATGTGTGTGCCTTTCAAAAATAATAATTGAATGTGTGCGTGAGAACTGAGGTGAGCTTTGTAAACAAAATTTAACTTTTTTTCTTAAATGTTTGCAACTTTGTAATAAAATATATATATTTTTACTAGAATATTACAATAAAATAATAAAAAATATTATTTAATTAAATCCGGTTCAACGTCGGTCCAACCCCGGTTGAACCTCAAAACCTTAAACCCATGCCTACGCCGGTTTAATGTCCGGTCTGGTTTTGATTACCTTGAATAAAAGATATTAGTGATAAAGTTTTCATGTCTTGTTTCATGTTTAGTGTCTAATATCTCAAAATTTTGGTCATGAAAGATAGTAACTCCTTTACCTCCATAAGCTACCTTTCTTGATGATAAATTGATATGTTTCTCTTGACAATACAAAGTCAAGAGAAAGTTATAGTATTTACTATTTATTGTATTCCATTTCATTTCGTTTTGACAGGGTTTTATTTTATTTTATTCCATTTCATTCATTCTCTGTTAAATATTTCGTATAACAATAACGCGAGACAGTTAATAGTATGTTGTCGTGCAAAATAAGTCAGTGGAGGAGGCGTAAAAGAATGTTCAAGAATATAAGTGATACCCTCACTGAGATCTGACCTAAGGATCTGAAAGAATTAATCTAAGGTTTCTATTTTATCTTGTTACTATAGTTGTTATTTTTTATTGTTGTGTTTTGGCTATTACTTCTACTGCTAATAATATGAATCTTATATATTGTTGGAAGGTTTTAGTTTTCTGTTTTATATTGTTTGATGATTTGTTTTTTGAGTAACAGTTGTTTTGATAATGTTTTGGATACTGAATATACAGTAATTGTTTCTTGATTTCTTTGTTTACGTAAGCATTGAATATGGTGTATGATTCTGATCTGAGTGTATATGCTCTTCTGTTCTGCTTGAGTGGGTTAGTTTATGCTGGTGTATGTTTCTGTAATGGTTGAGTGCAGGGGCCGTCTTAACAAATTCACAGGCCCCGTTTTAGTTTTATAAGGGATGTAAAAAAATTAAAATTTGAGGCCCACTGACATAATCCAGTCTCGATGGACTTTGGGTCGGCCCTGATTGAGTGGTTAATAGCATTGTATGTTTTTGTTTATGCTTTTATTAAATAAATGCATTCGTATAACTAATATATAAGTAGAATCTAAAACTTGAAAGCTTGTGTGTGTGTTTGTTTATGCATGAACATGTACATGCTTTGCTGTTGTAGAATTTTGCATAAGATTATCTTTTTAAAACAATAATCAATATATAAATTAGCAATGTTAAGGACAAACTCTTTGTCACACTCTATTAAACACACTCCCACTCATTGGTCCACGTCACTAACATTTTAAAATGTTTTACCAATCACCGGTTCTACCTGTTTGACAAAAGCATAACAAGGCACAATCTGCAAAAGCCAAAAGTGTTCCTCAACTTCTCTCTCCAATTCCTATCCCTCAACAAACACAAAACCTTCAAAAAAAATTAATGTTATCTTTATAAATTTCAAGATCCTTCTTGGATCTGTTTATGAAAGAGATGGAAAAAGATGCAATTTTTAATCTTTTTTTTTCTTCTTCCATGGGATGGATCGATGTGTACTGTGAAAACCCATCACCTAATTAATTCAAAGTTTAGATGGAATTTCCCATTTTTTCAATATGACACACATTACTATGTTTGATATTCACCTAGGACAAAAAATGATTGTTAAAACTAGCAGTGTCTCAAGAAGAAACACTATAGATTGTGGGGACGAATTTAAATAAAGTATAAGAAGGTGTAAACCAAATGAAACCTGTTATGAATTTATTTATTTTTGTTTACACTGTTATGAATTATTTACCATCGCCTAACAATTATGGATTTCAATTTATAAACCCAGTATGAATTTAAAACTGCTACCAAGTTTCAAATGTAAAAAAAAAAGTTAAACAATTTTAAAAGTATAAGTTATCAAGAGAAAGAAAAAGTGGGGTAATCATAATTGAATGGAGTTTGCAGTAGAGGAGGGGCAAAGTTCATGTCACAATGAAAGAGTAATGAAGGTGATGATGATGATTTGAAATAAAAATAATAAAATAAAATAATTAATTGCAATTAATATGTATAACTGGTGAAAAGGTGATGGGTGGAATTTTTTTTGATGTGGTATAATAGTTGAGAGTGTGTCAAAAATTGTTTGATAGAGAGTTTGTCATTAGCATTTCTCTATATAAATATAAGAATCAATTTATGTTAATGAGAATAATTAAGGGAGGTTTCAAGGAAACTTATCTGTCTTGATTTTGTGGTAGAATTAGATCACCGACCACAAGTCTATCACCGTCTTGGGACAACTTAAATAAAACTTGCAGATCGAACAAAGGATGAAAGGTTGAGATACGCTGGTCGAGTATACAAAACTGACAAAGAAAAATATTTTCAGGAAGATGTAACCATTGGATGAGAGAAAATGATTTTGAGAAGTATGTGTGTTACTCTGTTTTTTCTGGACTGGTTGCAAGATATTATATAGATATAATGTGATTGTTTGTTAAATGGAACGAAATTAGGATGTGACATGAGGCGGTCCCTAATATTAAGCAATAAGTGTATGGTGCCGTTAACTGGCAAGGCATAAATATAGCACACAGTTAGACCAAGCAAGCAAAGCTTACCATGAAATAAAGATGGAACGTGGTAAAAAAGAATGGGAAACACATTTTCTCATAGATTTAGTGATGTTATTTAAACAACCATTTTTTAAATAACTCATAGAACAACAAAAAATATATATACTGATACGAAAATCAAAATAATAAAGAGAGTAAAAAAACAATGAAATCATGAAAAAAAATTGTCCTAAAACCCGTCACAATGTTTGTACCAATATCATTTCTAATACAAAAGAGTAAGATCATCCACATTGAATGAGTCTTACTCTTTAAAACATGGTACTTAAAAGTATTCCATTGTGGAGAAAAAAAATGAGTATCTATTGGGGAGAGGTGCTTTATGAAACACTCTCTCTTTTGTTGGGAACCACCTTTTTTTAATATTAGAATATTGAATTGTAATTGCATGAAGATTTTTTTTGAGTTAATTAACCCTCCGGTAGGCTCTGGTAGTTCGGAGTTCAACTATGAGATAATGATAGTCTGACCAATAATTATTCCACATAGGAATCAAACTCGGGTTCTCCCGAACAATTCGTCTTTGGTGAAACTTACTCCCTCCGTTTCAAAATATATATCGTAATTTTACAATGTGCACTATACACATATCTTACTTTTACCATATTTTTTTAACTAATATATAAATACAAATGTTAGCATAGAAAGGTGTTGTTTGATTTGTCTCGATGAATATTTTCAAAATATCAAAAAAATTTATAATTTTTTATTATATACAATTAAAAATATTAATGGTTAAAGTTGTGCAGTAGTTGAGTGTGACATGCATTTTGGAACGGAATGAGTATTAACCATTTGAATTAATTAATTGCATACTCCCTCCGGTCACTATTATAAGCAAAATTCCACTTTTTAGATACATTCAGTAGAGATATTGATAGATGGTCAATGAAACTCATTTAGTAAATTTGTGTAAGGTGAGTTGAAAGGATTTTTATTTGTGTAACGCGCGCAGCTATGGAGTTTAATTCTCGAGCCTCGTAGAAATCAAAATGGACAAGCTAAAAGATTTAAAGTCGTTGGATGTCCAATTCGAACACGGTATAACTGTTAAAAATGTTATAAATGAGGACAAATAGTTACTTGAACACAAACACAAATAATTAGAAGAGAAAATGATTGAATGAAATGACTATATTCTTTCTCATTTACTATTTTTCTTCATTTGCGCGAGCGCACCTCAAAAAAATTTCATTTGTATTTGTATCAAAGCACTCATAAATGAGAGATGTGAAATACAAAAAATTGAATATCCACATCATCATCTGACCTCTCAGTTCCATAAAGGCGATCTGCCCCTCCGCGTTCATATGGCAAATCTCAAAGTGTTCAATCCCTCAGTCTCAGGTACTTATTTGTCTCGTACTTTTATTTAGGTTCATGAATCATGCTGCTTCATGCAAAATCACCCACAAGGTGTAAAAATGTACCAAATTAATGCTAGTAATACACTTTATTCTGTATCAATTTTTCTCAAAATATTTGGTTTGTTGCCTAATCTAATGGTTTTATTATTCAATTTCTGAATTTGCAATCACATTATGCTAAACCCTATATTTTTAAACTCCGTATCCTAAACGGATTAATCCGGGGGATCAACCTCACTATCAACTTGCGGGGGGCATTTAAAACCGGAATAAAACTTTGTATGGACTTGTCCACATGAATTGGCATTTGGATTCAGACATGAAACCTTGAGAGAAACATATTTCAAGGGTCCCAAGCCTACACCATCAAGCCAACCCGTGTGGGGTTTATTATGCTAAACCCTTGTATTTTAAATGTGCTAATTAATTCAGTTTGGCTATTATTGTTATGAGTTACTTAAGTGCTGTTTCTGTTAGTTACTGTACTGATAAGTTCAACCAATTTAGGACTTTTGCATTCTATGAATGTATAAATACAAGTGAGTTAATATCAATATCAATAAAATACATGTGAGAGTTATTCTGAATATTTTCTATCTTCTTGCTTTATTACATTGTTATCATTCTTTTACATACTAGAGTGTGTGTGTGGGTGTGGGTGTGTGTGTGTGTGTGTGAGTTTTAATTCCAACATTATATATGAATGCTCAAAATTGCTTTCATAGTTAGATTGAATAGAAACACTTTGTATTTTGAATATCAATTTATGTAACTCGTTTGGTAGTTGCTACAATGAAAGCTACATCTCAAACAAAGGAGGAAGTGTCATTGAAACTTCTTGTGAACAAAGAGACCAACAAAGTCTTGTTTGCGGAGGCAGGTAAAGACTTTGTCGACGTTTTATTTAGCTTTTTAACATTGCCTTTAGGAACCATTGCAAGACTTGTAGAGAAGAAGTCTAGCATGGGGCCAATTACAGTTGGTTGTTTAAACTCACTCTATCGAAGTGTGAGAAATCTTGATGAAGAGTGTCTAAGGACGGCAACTTGCAAAGAAAAGCTATTGCAGCCAAGGAACTCATCAGACTGTTACTGCAAAGGTCTTAAACTTAATATTGAAGACACTTATCCCACTATGTATTTCCTATGTTCGAAGTTTGATGAAATCTTCTGCGGAGAGTTTTTGAGTACTTCCATTGATAAAAAGTGTGCGTGTGGGAATCCTTTAACTCGTCGAGTATTCCTGGAACCTTTAGGTAAAGGATTTGTTAAAGACAATGCAACTTTTGTTATTACTGATGAACTGATTGTCATGCCATACTCCATGCAATTTTCAACCTTTGCTTACCTCCAGAATCATGGAATAAAAAGCACAAGTTCGGTAAAGAAAATGACAGTAAATGTCACCAAGGAAAAGGTTTTACAATTTCTCTCAATCATATGGTTGCTTTTTGTTTGTTGGTTGCTCTATGTCTTTTCATATTTTCATCATCGTTTCATTATTGTTGATTAGTGTTATGTACAGGTACTGGATCTTCTAAAGCTTGCATTGGTTTCCAATTCACCTCTAACAGATTTGTTTTTGGAAAAGAAACCACCCCTCAAATTGTCAAGAATTTTCTCTTGTGATGCCGAAAACAACATCAACATCAACATCAAAATCAATCTGAAGCTTGTTATAAGAAAATCGGATGACAAGATATTGTTTGCTCAAGGCGAACAAGATTTTGCAGATTTCCTTTTAAGTTTTCTTACATTTCCTTTAGGAGGAGTTGCACGTATACTAGGAGGAAACTGTTCTATGGGCTGCATTGATGCTCTATACAAGAGCATAGTTGATTTGGATGAAGACAAATATTTGACATCAATAGAAGCAAAGAATAGACTTGTTGATCCACATTTTCCACATCAGTTGAAATTACTCCATCAAATATTACCAATTCAGAAAAGTGTGAAATATTCTTGTTATTATCAAGGTGAAAGTTTTGCAGAAAGTCTTGCTCATAATCAATTTTTCATAAGTGATGAATATATCAGTGATGAGAAAAAGCGTAGAGACATGTGCCTAGTCGATAATGCCAAATCGCGTGGAGCAAGTCAATTTCATAAAGGTTATGTTAAGGGACTAAGAACATACGCTGTTACGGATAACTTGGTCTTTACACCAGCATCTCCAATTTCAGCTTTATATTTAGTTGAAACTCCTCTTAATGATCTGAAGGAAAAGCTTGTCACCATTGGCATTAGGGAGGTAAGAAATAACAATACATATACATGATTTATCACCACAATGTTGTGCTTCTTTGTTTGCTAGATAATTGAAGTAATTTAGTATTTTTGTGTTGGTGCAGTGTCTAAGCATATTGAAGGCATCTTTGAGTTCAACATGTGCTCTAACGATTGGTCTAGGTCATTTGTTAACCGAAGTCTAGGAAGAGGTTATCAAAGAAAAGAATCAAAATTAAGGAGCAGAAGGAATAATGAGGAAAACATTTTGTTATGTGTTGAAGATGTTTGAGTCAAAGTATTTCAATTCTGTCATTATGGTTTTGTACTTTTGTTCCTCTTTTCCCCGTTTAAAATATAACCATTTTTCTTGATATTTGAGTATAACCAATCACTCTCCAAGTTAGACATATTTCTTTTTTTTATTTGATCCATAGATATATTATTCTAAGATTGTATATGAAGTGAGTTTCCTTAATCAAACAGTGTTGCTAATCTGTATTTAAAAAATAGATCTTAGGGATATTACTCTATGCCTACTGCCTAGATAGGAAAAATATTAAAAAAGGTTCCTCTTAAAAATTAACTTCATTTGATGATGGGAAGGAAGAAAAGAGCGGTTTTTAATCATATTAGTGATCGTATATGGAAGAGAATTCAAGGCTTGAAAGGAAAGCATCTGTCAAAAATAAGAAGGGATGTACTCATTAAAACTGTTGTACAATCAATCCCTACATACTGTGAGTTCTTTTCTTCTACCAACAACTCTAGGGGATGGAGTTAAAAAAATGATGAATTCATTTTGGTGGGTGTCGAATCAACAAAATGGGAAAGGAATAAATTGGCTGAGACGGGAGAAGATGGCTATGAGAAAGGAATATGGAGGTAAGGGATTTCGACATATGTATGGATTTAATTTGGCTATGATAGGGAAGAAAGGTTGGAGGTTAGAAACCAACCATGATACTATAGTTGCTCAAGTTTTCAAAGCTAGATACTTCCCACGGGGAAACTTTGTGAATTCTAGACCGAGTCATAACCCAAGTTTTGTTTGGCAAAGTATCCACACTTTAAAGGTAGTGGTCAGAGGAGGTCGTAGATGGCGGGTACGTGGGAGATTGGTCGAAAGTTAGGGTGTGCCTTTGATCCTTGGATTCGCAATGGTGAAATGGTTTGGTGACAAGTCTGGTTATTATGGGTACATAGGATATGCTGGTAAGTGGTTTAATTGATCGTACTGCACATACATTGATATCTGAAATAATTAATGTGATGTTTGATCATAGACACACAACACATATTAGCTATTCTCATTATTGATGAGGTGATTGATGATAAACAGATTTGGTCATTCCCTCCCAAGGGGACTATAGCGTCTGGTCTGCTTATTGCTACATCACGGAAACGTTAGTAGATAATACTAACCTGCATGTACCACAAAGAGTGAAGGTTTTTCTTTGGAGGGTGGCTCGTGGATGTCTACCGATGCGGTATTATTGCCTGCAAACAAGAGGAGTTGAATGTAGTAACCTGGATGTGTTGTGGAAGAGGTCGTACGAGAATGATTGGCACGTTTTCTTTAGTTGTGATGCGTTTGAAGCGGAAGCAAAGAATCTTTGGCTCATTATTAAGGAGAATCTAAAAACCGCGGATGGCTTTGTCTCTTTGTATATATGGTGTGTGAAACCTTATTGCAATGGCAGAAAGCCGGAGTGAAGTATTAGAGATTTAGTTTAGTCACAATTAGTATTAGTCTTAGAGTAGTATATATAGTTGTAACCACCCCATTAGTGGGGTAATTTACTCATTTTGTAATATCACTTATTATCATCAATACAATAATTTCTTAGCTTTTCTCTCCTTCATCCATGGATGCCATGTTTCCTAACATGGTATCAGAGCTTATCTGGTATCCCCCTTGAAGGATTTTCCGCTCCATTTTCTTGAGAAAATTTAATTTTCTCATCTTCAATTTCAATTTCCTTTTCTCGTTTTCTTTCTCAATCAGTTTCCTCTGTGTCTTTTTCTTGATATCTCGATTTTTTTTTGTTTGTTCTGATAATCGTTGTTCATCCTTCAATGTCCAAATTCGGTTATGATTTCTTGATCAGAATCCATGTTCTGATTCAATTTCATAATCGATCTGTATTCGTTTTCATAGCAATTCGTTCTCGTCATTTTCTCCCCAAATCCTAGGGTTTCGAAATCTCTTGTTCATTTCACCTTTGATTTGATTTTCTTGCTCGAAATCGCTCGTTACTGCGGCTTTCCCCAAATCTTTGGTTCCTTATTCATGTTTGTGTTCGTCTCGCGCGTGATTCCATTTTGCGCTCTATGTTTTGCAATTCTCGTTCGATTCTACTTGGATTTATTGATTAGAATCAAATTTCAGGTTCAATTTAATGCTTGATTAAATTTTCTTTTTCGTTCTTGCTCGATTGGGTGTCTGTTCTCATCGCAATTCTTTTTGTTCTTCCTTTTTTTTCCCAAATTCCTAGGGTCCCAATTCTGTTACGATTTCTTGTATGAGTTAGTTACATGTTCTAGGTTTCACAATTCAATTTCAATTCATTGTTTTTGACTTTGAATCAATGTTTCTGTTTCAAATGTTTATCAAAATAGTTCAGTGTGTGATCAGAAGTAGAGTTCTTATCAGAGTCTAAAACAAAGTTATGCAAGGAAAATTATTTAAACATAAAGAGAGGGAAGATAGAAAGAGACGACGCAAGGAAATTATATTGTTTCCTCTCTGAGAAGTGTCAAAAAGGAGTTAAATAGACTATATATTTTATGCACTTTGATTACTTGGTTTGCAAGTTATTCCGCGAAAAGCTCACAAATACTGAAGAATCATTCAATTATGCTTTTCACATCTAATGCCAACTCCTTGTAGGAAAATGCACGCCTGGACACTTTAGAAGCAAGAAAACATGAAGAAATGCAAAGGACAACTCGCCACGGTGAGCTCAAAGGCGAGCTGAAGCAGAAAGTTAAAGTTACTCGCCTCCAACTCGCAATGGCGAGTAGCATCAGCAAGAAATAGGCAGAAGTACATGTTTACTCGCCATGGCGAGTGAAATTACTCGGGAGGCGAGTAAGGCGGTCTAACTCCCTCAGAGCTGACGTGGCAGAAACCCACTAGGGAAGGAAGCTCAACTCGCCATGGCGAGCAAACTTACCCGCGAGGCGAGTTGAGACAGAACAGGCCATATAAAAGCCCATTTGTTCATTTCAAGAGGCGAGATGATGGAGGATAGTGAAGGCCACTGATGGAAGAGAGAAAACAGGGGAAAATACAGAGAGAACCCAAGGAGCAAGGAGCACAAGGATTGAAGGAAGACACAAGATCAGTGAGACATCATGGCTTGGTTCCATTCCATCTCTTCTTTTCTCCTTGTAAGGTTGCCATGACAATGAGTAACTAAACTCTTTTTGTTGGGATTAAATGTAGTTAACTCTATTAGTATGTATTTCTTTTGATTGGGATTTTGTGTGATTCTAATTCATCTTATGATATTGATGTTATTCTTGCTTTCTATGTTTTGATCTTAGGGATTTGAATTGTGATTGAAAAATACCTTTTGAATCTAGGTTAGAGTAATCTTCTATCAATACTTTTGTTCTAGACATGGAACGTAGATTGGTAATCACTTTGAATATTGGAACTTAAAGCTTTTGTATC